>ERZ1645192.58-NODE-58-length-64306-cov-10.272151_pt1 | contig 64306 bp, 60 predicted proteins | sample MGYA00575354_ERZ1645192 | MGnify/ENA primary metagenome ERZ1645192 (study PRJEB40844, sample SAMN11349763) | freshwater sediment metagenome | isolation source: river sediment | host: Sediment | place: India: Faizupur Khadar , New Delhi | collected 2017-02-21 ... | reverse complement strand
GTCAGCTGCCAAGCAGCAGAACAAAAAGTCAAATAAAAGTCATGCGATATGGGAAGGTTGTTGTTTCCGCGAAGGTCAGCTGCCAAGCAGCTGGACAAAAAAGTCACGTATGTGACTGAATATCAATAACCCCCGGTGCTAACCGGGGGTAAAGCCAATCATATGATTTTAAGCCCCGAATGGGGCGATACAGGCTCGGATTTTCCCGGGAATTTAGTATCTTGCTTTCGTCTCGTTGTATTATTAACTAAAACCTCGGTGCTATGTCAAGCTATCGGCAACTGCTGTACCACCTTGTTTTCAGAACAAAGAATAGTATCCCTTCCATCGCCCGGGACCATGCGGAGCAGCTTTTTTCCTATATATCCGGGATAATCAGAAACAAAAACAGTCACTTGTACATTGTAAATGGTACTGAAAACCATCTTCACATTCTGACTGACCTTCATCCCTCAATGGCATTGGCGGATTTTATGAGGGAGCTAAAAGCGTCAACTTCAAAATGGGTGAAAGAGAAAGGGATTTTTCCTTTGTTTGACGGATGGGCTGAAGGATATGGATCGTTCACCTGTTCTTATTATGACCTGGGCGAGCTACTTGAATATATCAGAAATCAGGAGGAACACCACAAAAGGAAATCTTTTGAAGATGAATATAGGAATCTTATACAAATAGCCGGGATTAAAATTGATGAAGAGTTCTTCCCATAGGCATCCAGCTCCTGCGGAGCTGAACAATGGTATTACTTTGATTTTCAACATACAAGGTGACTTTTTACATGTATCAGACTAATTTGTGCCAGACGGAATGGACAGCATTTCCAATCTGCTACGCACATACACACGATATGTTGTATCACAGTAACCTGAAGACCTTCTGTTAATCTGAGGTTTTAACCGGACAGAAATGTCATGTTGTCAACGATTACGCGCCTGTAAAATCATCTGACTGAGATTTTCATCAGCTGTAAGTTGTTCTCAAGTCCGACAAGATATACAAGCAGCCAGGGATGAGTCGGAGCCAGGATCAGATCAGAATCCCAGTTGTAATTTCCGCTGGGGGTCTTTCTCAGGTTGAAAACAGAAGGAGCGGCTGCAGCGAGCGACTCACATCCCGGAGTTTTTTCAAGCAGCGAAATCAGATCCCCCAGTCCTGACAATAATCCGGAATGAATATCTTTCTTATCCTTTTCGAACCCGGAATTATCCTGTACCGACAGCCAGGAATCCTGATAAGGTCCCAGGTCCCCTTTCCACATGTCGGGGGAATAACCGGAATAACCAAGATACAGATCCCTGTATTCCTGAGTCATTAATATCAGCTTATCAATAAGCTGAACGGCCGTAGACTTACTCCGGACCTCAAGATTTTCGGCTGCTTTATTTGACTGGTAATAATTGTGCATCAATGTATAACTATCGATCATCTTTTCCTTTGATACATTCAGGGCAAGAAGACCGGTGAAGCATGATATTATCATCAGCAGGAACAAAACACTCACCGTATCGTAAATATTCTCCTTCATGTTTCCCGGCCCCGAGATCAGGAAAACGGGCAGGAAAACTACAAACGGAAAAGGTATGGAAACAAGCATCAGCAATCCTGAACCAGGCCAGTGCTGAATCTTGAATAGCATGGCTGTAAAAACCACAAAGGATGTAAGCCAGGTCACAATGTACAAAAATCTTTTCCCTTTGTTCCCTTCAGCTTTATAGCTGCTGACAAGTGCCAGCGGCATAAAAACGAATACCAGCATTGTTATTCCTCCGATAAGCAATATGGCAGCTCCCGCCCAGTGATTGACCTTGAACAGTATTCCAAGAAATACAATTATTGCAGTTGCCAGTCCCAGTATATATATTTTCTGTTTCATCACAGTGTATTTTTTAGGATTATTCATTTTCTGCAAGTTTCCTCAATGCATATTGTTCAACGGCAAGAAGACTGTTTTTCATGACAGCAAGCGAATGCAGTCCCGAAAGCATGGAGCTTCTTTTATCACCGCTTGCCGGAACGGAGAGGTACATGGAAAGATCAAGCATCCTGTCGACCTGGGTCCAGGTGTCAGCCGGGATTGTTGCCGACAGCCAGGAACGGTATTCCATAACCGCTTTGTCAAGGGCATCCCGTGATTCAGTTCCCTTTACAAGAAAGTCCTGAACCGGAGAAGGATGAAAGGGGAAGGAAAGCTGGCGGAATCTGATCTCAGGGCCAGTTTCAGATTGTATTATCTGTATGGGATAAGCAACAGTATTATCGAGTACTCCTTCAGATTCGGCCACCATCCTGTTCCCGACAGAATTTATAACAGCCAGCAGGTCGCCGGTCCTTGAATCGAGGTCCCTCATTATTTCGTAGGCTGAAGAGTCCTTGCAAGAAGCCAGTAACTCACCTTTGATCCGGAACATGGAGTTATAAAGAGCCTGCTGTTCTTCAAGGTTTGTGAAGTAACCCTCATCAAACGAACGCTGCAGATTCATGTTCAACAGCGCTGAGGGCATAATTACTGAAAGGAGTCCGGCAATCAGAAAAATGAATTCAGGCCTTACACTCTTTTCATCCTTCCATTTCAGCCATGAATACCAGGGCAAAACGATAAGGGAAATAACCGATAATCCGCCCAGAAGAAGAATGCTTGCACCCTGCCAGTGCATTATCTTGAACAGAAATCCGGTAAAGAAGGCTGCGAGTCCAATTGCACCTGTTATATAAACAGGCCTGAGGGAGGTGTTTTCAGGATTCTTCAGACCTGCCGCCAGCAGTGATGGAATTAATAAAAACACTATCACAATACCCGCCAGAATTAAAACCGGGCCAGCTCCATTCCAGTGCTGGATCTTGAACAGTATCCCGGTTATGAAAAGACCTGCAGACAGGAATGCAGATATGTAGAGAAACAGTCTTTTCCTGCTTTTGGTCTCTTTCCGGAGAACCCCCAGGGCTGATGGCATGAACAGAAATGTCAGTATCAGCGCACCGAGAGTCAGCATTATCCCGGCGCCGGGCCAGTGCTGGATTTTGAACATAGCGGCAACGCCGAACAACACAGTGCCTGCGACCGCAGAAAACTTCATTGTTGTTTTCATGATTCTGTATTTTGAGTCAGTAACATAAAGTGTTTCCTCCTGTATTTCCTTTAAACGCCTTTTGCCGATCCTCTTTTTTACTGTATTATATGCCTCACTGAAATTCAGTCCATGCTCCATCTCGTACTCCACATCACAGCATATATGATCGACAAGTTCATCTGCCAGATGCGGGAATATGATTTCCTGGCTTCTTACATCACCCGTTATCCTTTCAATATCATATATGGTAAGCTCAGGCATAATTAAGTCCGGCCTGTGGTTCAACGATCTTCTGAAGCGATTCGATGAATTCCTTAAGCTCCCTGATTTTCAAAACCGCTACCGATTCTCCTTTGGGGGTAAGGGAATAATATACCCTGGTGCGGTTATTATGGATCCCCGTAGTGGTTACAACAGCCTTTTCATGCTCAAGCTTATGAAGGATTGGATAAAGGGCACCGTAAGTGAGCTTTATTTTACCTTCCGTCAACTCTTCAACCCTCCGGGTCAGGGCATAACCGTGAATAGGGCCTTCTTCTTTCAGCAACTTTAAGACGATCGTCTTGAGCGACCCACTGTAAAGCTGGTTTGATATAATACTCATTGTATATTAAATTTACTTATATATAACAAAGATAGTATATAAATATTATATAATATATCAAATATTTAAGGATTTTTTAAAATTTCCTTATTATTGTCTTGATTACAGGCATCCCATGGAAAACGTTCTGATAACGGGCGGCACCGGATTGATCGGCCGGCATCTCAGCAACAGACTGAAGGAGAAAGGATACAGTGTTTCACTCCTGAGCCGGAAGCCTGCTTCTTATCCAGGCATTAAGGTTTATTCATGGGATCCTGACTCAGGTGTAATCGATCCGGAAGCAATATCAGCGGCTGATTACATTATACACCTGGCGGGGGCAGGACTTGGGGATACAAGGTGGTCGGAAAAGAGAAAAAAGTTGATACTCGACAGCCGAATAAAATCTGCTGCACTTCTTATTACCAGTTTGAAGGAAACAGGAAAAAGGCCCAAAGCATTTATCTCAGCTTCAGCTACCGGATACTATGGATCGGCGACATCGGAACTCATCTTCACAGAATCCGGTGAAGCCGGGGCTGATTTCACTGGTGAAGTATGCCGGAGGTGGGAAGAAGCTGCAAAAGAAGCTGAAGGTTTGAATATCAGGACCGTCATCATCAGGACAGGCATAGTACTGACCAGTCGCGGCGGAGCGCTTCAGAGGATGGCCCTGCCGGCCAGGTTCGGTATCGGCTCACCAATCGGGAGCGGGCGTCAGTACATCCCCTGGATACATATCGACGACCTTTGCAGCATCTATATTAAGACGATTGAAGACTCTTCAATGAGCGGCGCTTACAATGCAGTGGCGCCTGAACATGTAAACAACAGGGAGTTTATGAAAGCTGTTTCAGCAGTAATGAAAAGGCCTTTCTTTTTCCCGGCAATTCCATCCTTCATGTTCAGGATCCTTTACGGCGAAATGGCCACAATCCTGCTCAACGGGAGCAGAGTTTCCCCTGAAAAAATAATCTCGTCGGGATATTCATTTGACTACCCTGATCTAAGGAGCGCACTGCTCAGCCTTCTTTAGGTCTGTTGACTTCTTCCGGATCTCCGTTAAACAATTAACAGTATTTTTTGTTACTTTGCCAAATAATGACATATATGAATATGACCAAGTATATTTTTACATTTATATTGCTTCTTGCACCGATTTCCTACCTGGCAGGGCAGGATAATTCCGGAGTTATAAAGGGAAGGATTTTCAACGCAAACACTAATGAGGGAGTGCCCTTTGCCACCGTTCAGATATTCGGCACAACCATTGGAGCCATATCGGATTACGACGGCAATTACTCCTTTACCGGCATAAAGCCCGGGTATGTGGAACTGAGGGCCTCATCCATAGGGTTTAAACCCTATGTTTCACAGGCCATACTAGTAACAAACAGCAAAACTGTAAACCTCGACATCCCGCTTGAGGAAAACACCGCCATGATCGGAGAGGTTGTGATCAAGGCCTCACCTTTTCTGAAAAAGATTGAAAGTCCGGTGTCAGCAAGGATTATAGGCATTGATGAAATAGAAAAGAACCCGGGCGGCAACAGGGATATCTCAAAGGTAATACAATCGTTCCCCGGGGTTGCATCAACGCCTGCCTTCAGAAATGATGTGATTGTCAGGGGAGGCGGACCCAACGAGAACCGGTTCTATATTGACAATGTTGAAATCCCCTATTTGAATCATTTTTCAACCCAGGGTGCCTCCGGAGGCCCGATAGGAATTATCAATGTCGACTTTGTGCAGTCGGTCGATTTCATATCGGGAGCATTTCCTGCATCAAGGGGAAATGCCCTAAGTTCGGTGATGAATTTCACCTTTGTCGACGGGAACAAGGACAAGACTAAATTCCGGGCCACAGTCGGGGCATCCGATCTTGGACTCACTCTCGACGGACCAGCCGGACCTAACGCTACATTTCTGGTGTCTGCACGCAGGTCATATCTTCAGTTTCTCTTCTCTCTCCTCGAACTTCCCTTTCTTCCCAATTACACCGACTTTCAGTTCAAGTACAGGGTAAGGCTCGACGACAAGAATGAACTGACTGTTGTCGGACTGGGAGCAAAGGATGATTTCAGCCTGAACCTGAAGGCCAACGAAACGGAATATCAGCGTTACCTTCTCGACAACATACCGGTTCAGGAACAGTACAGCTACACGGTAGGACTGGTTTACAAGCATTTCAGGAAAGGAGGGTTCGACACCTGGGTGCTCAGCCGCAACTACCTCAACAATTCCCAGTACAAGTACCTGGGTAACATCGAGACATCAGGGAACAAGCTGCTCGACTACCTGTCGGGCGAAGGTGAGATAAAGGGAAGGTTCGAAAGGACGATCATAGGCGACAATGGCTTCAGGTTTAATCTTGGAAGCGGAATGGAGTACGCCCATTACCGGAATTCAACCTACAGAAAAATTTTCACCGGCGAAGGAGAAATCCCGATCGATTACGACACTAACCTTAAGCTCGGCAAGTTCAATGTATTCGGACAGGTCAGCAAGGCGTACCTTGATGAGAGGCTGAGGATGTCGCTAGGCGTAAGAACCGATTTCAACACCTGGTCCGGAACGATGGCCAATCCCCTGACACAGCTGTCTCCCAGGTTCTCTGCCTCATATTCACTTTCTGAAAAGCTGAATGTGAATTTCAATGTCGGACGCTATTACCAGCTGCCTCCATATACATCGCTGGGATATTCGAATACCGAAGGAGTGTTCCTCAACAAGGCAAACGACCTTAAATACATACGATCCGATCATTTTGTCGCGGGGCTCGAGTTTATTCCCGAAGAGAACATTCAGTTAACGCTTGAAGGATTTTACAAGGATTATTCGAAATATCCCTTTTCAGTAAGGGACCAGGTACCCCTGTCGAGTAAAAGTGCGGGTTACGGGATCTTCGGTGACGAGGAGCTTGTTTCGACATCAGACGGAAGAGCTTACGGATTTGAACTGCTTGGCCGGCTGAAGGAATTCAGGAAGACCAACATGGTGTTCTCCTACACATTTGTAAGGAGCGAGTTCAGGGATCTCTCATCCGAATGGATACCCTCCTCATGGGACAATCGTCATCTGTTCAACGTCACTGCCACGACTCAGTTAAAAAGGAACTGGGATCTCGGATTCAAATGGAGATTTGTCGGCGGAGCGCCCTATACCCCGTTCGACATTGAGAAATCATCGCTCAAGGCTGCATGGGATCTCCAGGGAGAGGGATACCTCGACTATGCAAGGTTCAACACTGAAAGGCTCAATGCATTTCATCAGCTCGATATCAGGATTGACAAGCAGTATTTCTTCAAGGAGTGGTCGCTTATGCTTTATGCCGATGTTCAGAATTTATACAATCACCAGTCCGATCAGCCTGCAATACTGTTAAGGGAATCCGATGAGAACGGTGTTCCGTTCACCGATCCGGCAGATCCTTCAAGGTATTCGATGAAGTTCATTGAAGGTTCTTCCGGAACTGTTCTGCCTTCGATCGGTATTATTGTGGAATTTTAATTTCTAAAGTCATGCACAGATTTCTCATTTTCTCATTCATACTGCTGGCTGTATCCTGTTCAACCGGTTCCCTCAGGACAGAAAGTCCCGCACAAAAGGAAAAGGTAAGTTTTGCCACAAATCCGGCGGGAAGAGGTCCCGGAATCACGGTCGACCTGACACCCGGTGAGTCATTTTATTATCCGCTTTTCGCGATATGGCTCGAAACGGCCGAAGGTGAGTATATCCAAACACTCTATGTTGCAAAGGCAGTGGCTACCGGGATCTTTGAATACGGAAAGCAGGAGAAAAATAAATGGGTCACTGCTCCAAGAAGGGCACCCCAGACACTTCCTTACTGGGCTCACAAGAGAGGTATCAGGGCAGCAGACGGGCTTTTCATGCCCGACGAAAGAACTACTGTTCCGGATGCCTATACAGGAGCAACACCAAAAACAGGTTTCATAATGACTTCGCGTGCCGATAATCCGCTGCCCGGCAAATTCAGGGTAATGCTTGAGATAAACCAGAACTGGGACTGGAATGAGTACTGGACAAACAACAGGTTCCCTGATGATGAAAACTACAAGTGGTCGGCACAACCTGCACTGGTCTTTGAAGTTCTTATCGACATGAATTCACCACAGGAATCTTACACAATGAAACCGGCAGGGCATAGTCATTATTCCGGAAAGACCGGAGAGTTGTTTACCGATCTTGGTTCCATGACAACAGCGCTTAATATTGCCGCTTCAATAGTGGTAAAGGTAAAATAAGCAATATTCAGGATCTTCAGTTTATGCTGGCATTGAATGTATCACCCTGATCGAAGTCGCCGGAGGTATAGCCTTTGCGGAACCATTCCTTTCGCTGGGCGGCTGTGCCGTGAGTGAAGGCATCGGGGACAACCCTTCCCTGGTATTTCTTCATAAGAACATCATCTCCGACGGAAGCGGCGGCGTTCATTGCTTCTTCAATATCACCTGCCTCGAGCGAGTTGAACATCTTCTGATCGTAGTGAGCCCACATCCCCGCCAGAAAGTCAGCCTGCAGTTCGAGTCTGACAAGAAGCTTGTTTGCATTTACCTCGCTCATTCTTGACCTCTGGTTGTTTACATCGCCCAGTATGCCAAGCAGGTTCTGGACGTGATGGCCAACCTCATGTGCAAGCACATAGGCTATTGCAAAATCGCCGTTAACTCCGAGATTGGCTTTCAGGTCGTCGAAAAAGGCAAGGTCGACATATACCTTGTGATCACCGGGGCAGTAGAATGGTCCGCTGGCTGCTGTTGCATAACCGCATGCCGATTGCACCTGATCCCTGAAAAGTACCAGGACCGGAGGCTGATATGTCATGTTTGACTCCTGAAATATCTTTCCCCAGACATCTTCAGTTCCTGCGAGCACCACTTTTACTAAGTTAACCATTTCCTCCTCTTCGGGAGTTGAAGTAAATTCGCCTGATTCCGGTTGTACTGCAGGGGTATTGTTAAATATTGAGGATGGATCGCCTCCCAGGAGAAGGACTACCAGTGCAATTACAACTGCCCCGAGGCCTCCTCCGACTGCCATTTTACCACCGGAGCTCATTCCTCTGCGGTCTTCTACGTTTTCGCTTGTACGCCTGCCTTCTGTTCTCATTTTTTTCTTTTTAAATTTATTTGTGCACACTCCGTCTTATACCGTACCGGATTTTGAGTACGGAAAAGCGGAGTACGAATAATTGCTAAAAATATAAAAGATTATTAAATACCTGATTCTTTAGCTGCGAAAATTAAGGATTCCTTTCCTGATTTTCAGAATCTTCCTTCAGCGACACGGCTGTCATCACCGGCCAGTGGTCGGAAATGTAGATCCCATGTTCTTTCTGTAAAAATGTCCTGTGGTCGAGCACTTTCATTCCGTTTCTTACAAAGATATAGTCTATTCTGCCTGTAGAAATGCTGTCGGAAAAGCCGTTGAAAGTGTAAGCGGGTCCGGTGGGTCTTTTTTCCGACACGGCATAAGTGTCGGTAAGAAGAGGAACGCTTTCGAAAGGGCCGGTAAGTATCTGGTAACCTTTGGCTGATATCCGCATGTTAAAATCGCCTGTGATCACAAAAGGGAAGCCGGAAGTAATGCTGTCGACCTTGTTAAGGACCAGGGCCGAGCTCATGATCCTTGCCGAGTCGGAATCGTGGGCAAAATGAGTGTTAAAGAAGAAAAAATGCTTCTGGGTGGTTTTTTCCGACAGTTCAACCCAGGTCACGATCCTCGGGAGTCCGGCGCCCCAGGCCCGGGATCCGGCTACTGAGGGAGAATCGGAAAGCCAGAAGGTCTTTGATCTTATCAGGTCGAACCTGTCTTTTCTGAAGAAAACCGGATTCATCTCTCCCTCCTTTGCACCGTCGCTCCTTCCCACCCCCACTGAACTGTAATCTGTCAACACTGAATCCATATATTCATACTGATGATCCAGCGCCTCCTGCATTCCTATCAGATCGGGCATTTCATCCCCGATGAACCTGCACAGGAACGGCGCTCTGTTTGGCCAGGCATTGATGCTGTCGCGAGGATTGTCGTACCTGATATTGAATGTCATGACTTTGATGGTATCAGAATCCTGTTTCCTGTTGCAGCCTGGAAGGAGAACCAAAAGTATAATTGGGGAAAGGAAGTACAATGTCTTCATAACATGATAATTTGATGAGTTGCCGGGTATCATTTTAAATAATAAAAGCTGATAATCGAGAAAGTGAATTCCCCTGTGAAAAACCTGTATTGCAAATATAGTATATTTGCATCAGGTTCAAAACGCAGATGAAAAATGCCCGATATTATAAAACTGTTGCCCGATTCGGTAGCGAATCAGATAGCTGCCGGAGAAGTGATCCAGAGGCCTGCGTCTGTGGTTAAGGAGCTGATGGAGAATGCGGTCGACGCCGGAGCTCAGAATATCGACGTCATCATAAGAGATTCAGGGAGGACACTTATCCAGGTTACCGACAACGGTACGGGCATGTCGGAAACGGATGCCCGTCTGGCTTTCGAAAGACATGCGACTTCAAAGATCACAACTGCTCATGATCTTTTTGCCATAACCACAAAAGGTTTCAGGGGAGAGGCTCTTGCCTCCATAGCTGCCGTTTCAATGGTTGAGCTGCGGACCAAAAGAGAAGAGGATGAATCGGGTACCTTGCTTGTGATCAACGGTTCGAAAGTGGAAACCCAGGAGCCATGCAGCTGGGCCACCGGGTCGAGCTTCTCTGTCAAAAACCTTTTCTTCAACATACCTGCTAGGAGAAAATTCCTCAAATCGGACAATACTGAAATGAGGAACATCATCAATGAGTTCCAGAAGATCGTCATAGCTCATCCCGGAATCAGGTTTACCCTTATTCACAACGACAGCGAGATTTACAACCTGCCACGCGGCAACACACGGCAAAGGATAATTAATGTATTCGGCCGTCAGATAAACAACGACCTTATCACTCTCGATACAAGCACTACTCTGATTACCATAGGCGGTTTCATAGGAAAGCCCGAAAATGCCAGAAGGAAATACGGCGAGCAGTTCTTTTTTGTGAACAACAGGTTTATGAAACATCCCTATTTTCATAAGGCTGTCATTGAAGCTTACCAGAACATACTGCCACCTGAAGCCGTTCCTTCGTATTTTATTTTTATGGAAGTCGATCCCGCCTCGATCGATATCAATATTCACCCCACCAAGACGGAGATCAAGTTCGAGGATGAAAGAGCAATCTGGCAGATACTGATGGCGTCTGTGAGGGAAGCCCTTGGAAGGTTCAACATCGTGCCTTCGCTCGACTTCAAAGGTGAAGGACTTGTCGATATCCCGGTCAGGTCAGCGTTCAGGGATATCCCCGAACCTCCTCCCATAGAGATCAATCCCGATTATGATCCCTTTGCAGGCGATGAACAGCCATCTGTCCAGAAAAGGCTTATAGAAAGGTTTGAAAGGGAAAGCGCCGGAGGATGGGAAAAGTTGTACGGCGGGCAGGAAAGGACCGAACCGGAAAACGACAGGGCGGTAAGCAGCAGAAAGTTTTTCCAGGTAAAGAACAAATATATAATTTGTCCTGTGATATCAGGATTGATGATCATTGATCAGAAAAGGGCTCATGAAAGGATCCTTTTTGAGCAGTTCCTTGGTAATCTTGAAAGCAGCCTCAGTCTCAGCCAGGCTCAGCTGTTTCCTGTCGAGATAACCCTCGATCCTTCCGACATACTGAACCTCAGGGAGATTGAGGACGACCTCAGGCTCCTGGGATTTGCTTTTGAATATGGGGAGGGAAATACTATATCGGTAACCGGGAAACCAACGGGCCTTGGTTCCGATGATCCCGCGATGATGATAGGGATATTGCTCGAGGAGTTCAAGAGGACCAGGTCGGATCCTTCAGCGGGCATCAGGGAGAAAGTCGCAGCAGCCATGGCGGGGGCTTCGGCAATTCCCTATGGCAGACCGTTATTGAAAAATGAAATGGAGGACCTCTTCGATGCTCTTTTTATGTGCAAGTCTCCAAACTATTCTCCTAACGGGAAACCGGTGATCAACATCCTGACTCTCGATGAGATTGACAGGAGACTGAAATAAAACGCAATGCAGGCATACCGTGAGCGGTGTATGAACAGGATTCAACATTTTTGCCGGATAAATTGATAATAGTATCTTTGCCCCAATTATAGAAATAACCACCCGATGAACGGATACGGAAGAGGGTTCTCTGCTTTGCCTCCGGTTGTAAAGAACCTGATCATAATAAATATTCTGATGCTCGTCATAGCCTGGACTGCCCAGAGCGTTCTTGGCTACGACCTTACATCCGTTCTGGGGCTCTATTTCCCCAGATCAGAGATGTTCAGGCCATTCCAGATCCTTACACACATGTTCATGCATGCCGGTATCTGGCATCTTTTCTTCAATATGTTTGCCCTTTACATGTTTGGAGGCATACTTGAGAATGTATGGGGGCCCAAAAGATTCTTTATTTATTACATGGTCTGCGGACTGGGAGCCGCTCTGGTTCATGAGACTGTGATCGCCATCCAGTATGCAAGGGTGATGAATGCAATTAGTCCCGACCAGCTTCAGCTTGTCCTGGCCGACGGTGCAAGCGTGCTAAGTGAAGGAAAGCAGTATGCCGATGCCACTATGAAGAACCTCCAGATGATACTTAACGTTCCGACTGTGGGCGCATCCGGGGCCGTCTTTGGAATTCTGCTTGCTTTCGGAGTCCTTTTTCCGAACACTCAGCTGATGCTCCTGTTCCCACCGATTCCCATCAAGGCAAAATACTTTGTGATTGGTTACGGCGCCATCGAATTATGGATGGCTGTTACACAGCCCGGAAGCAACATAGCTCATGCAGCTCATCTCGGAGGAATGCTGTTCGGCTATATCCTGATAAGGTACTGGAGAAAAACTTCAAAAACCCTTTATTGAGAATATGGCCCTCTGGCAAGACATCAAAAAAACATTCAGCGCCGCGAACAACCTTAACAGGCTGATATACATCAACATTGCAGTCTTTTTATTTCTGTCGGTCGTTTCAATTGCAGCTTATCTCTTCAACAATGAAACAATCTCGCTGAAGGTACTTAAATGGTTCTCTGTTCCCGCGTCGTTTAAAGCCCTGGCTGCGAAGCCATGGACCCTCATAACATATATGTTCACCCACAAGGATATCCTGCATATCCTTTTTAACATGCTCTGGCTGTACTGGTTCGGGAAGATCTTCCTCGAGTACCTCGACCAGCGGAAGCTTGTTGCCGTATACATCCTTGGAGGGATATCCGGGGCAATAATATATATCCTGTCATTCAATGTCTTTCCCGTATTTACCAGTCTGATCCCGGAGTCGGTTGCAATAGGAGCTTCTGCATCTGTGCTGGCTGTTGTAGTTGCCATCGCGGCTTATGTCCCCAATTATCCGGTACATCTTCTTTTGATCGGACGGGTAAAGATCCTTTGGATTGCGATAGGAATCTTTATACTTACCTCTGTAATGGACTTCTCGGTCAATTCCGGAGGTAAGCTTGCCCATATGGGCGGCGCCCTGTTCGGATACCTTTACACCGTAAACCTGAGGAAGGGCAGGGACGCAGCCAGGTGGCTCAACAGGATAATCGACTCCATAGTCACTATCTTCAAACCCCGGAAGAAAAAGATGAGGGTTACCTACAACCGGAAGAAGACAGATTATGACTATAATAAGGCAAAAGCCGAACGGCAGGAACAGATAAACCGGATACTCGACAAAATATCCAAAGGAGGTTATGACAGTCTTACCAAAGAGGAAAAAGACCTTCTCTTCACCGAAAGCCAGAAGAAGAACTGATCGCTTTCATACGGATGTTCGTAAATCAATTGCCCTGTCTGATCAAAAATCATTTGTTATAATTGCTCTTTTTGTAGGAATACAGGTATTTTAGCAGGAAATCCCGGAGGCCTTGAAGAAAATATTCTACAAGATATTTTTTGGTATCAATGTCCTTTTTGCCATCGCGCTGGCTTTGTCATATCTTTCGGTCCACATCAATCCGGATGTCATAGCTTTTCCGGCCCTGTTCGGACTTGCCTATCCCTACCTTCTGTTTATCAATATCCTGTTCAGTCTTGCATGGGTGATAGCCCTGAAATGGGAAGCTCTGATTTCTCTGGTTGTCATTCTTGCAGGATTTACTCATTTCTCTAACTATCTGAAGGTTCAGAAGCCTTTAGGCGACAAGACCGGCACTTTTCAGGTTCAGAGCTACAATGTCAGGCTTTTCAACTATTACGAAGGAAAGGGGAACAATAATTCCGAGAAAAAGATTCTCGGGCTTCTCAGGAATCAGAAAGCGGATGTGATATGCCTTCAGGAGATCTATCTTTCAGGAGATCCGGTTCTTAAGCAGCAGGAAATAAAAACCGCACTTGGAAAAGGTTATAATTCTCACTTCAAGATAATCCGCACCGGGAAAAACCGTTCGTACGGGATAGTGACGCTGAGCCGCTTCCCCATTGTAGGAAGAAAGGATATAGTGCATGAGAAGTCGTCGAGCCTTTCTATTTACACCGATATACTTGCAGAGGGTGATACCATCAGGATTTTCAATAACCATCTCCAGTCGTTCAGGCTTCAGCGGATGGAAAGGACTTTCCTGAACGAACTGATGGAAGGGACTGAGGACCATGATACCTTCCATGAGATAGTAAATTTATCTTCGAGTTTGCGGGCAGGTTTTGTAAAACGGTCATCCCAGGCCAAGGCTGTCAAGAAGATGATTGACAAATCACCCTATCCGGTGATAGTTGCGGGCGACTTCAACGACACTCCTGTTTCCTATTCATACAGGAAGATAAGGAAGGGGCTGAGCGATTCATTTGTAAGCGCCGGATACGGCGCAGGATTCACCTATAAAGGCAACTATCCCCCTAACAGGATCGACTATATATTATATGACGATTCTTTCGAGTGCCGTCATTTCGACATTGAAAAAGTGAAGTACTCCGATCACTATCCGATAACGGCGTTTTTCAGGAAGAAGAATTAACCGGGTTACTGGTTTCTGGAACCGGTATGCGGTACGCGGTATGCGGTAGCGGTGCGCGGTCATTTCCGGTTGCTGTTTATTTGTTCGCTGATCGCTGGTTGCTGACTGCCAACTGCAGACTGCCAACTGCCAACTCTTTTACGCCATCCCGCCTTCCTTCCATGGCAATCTTGTCAGATCAACATTTCCTCCTGAGATAATCAGCCCGACCTTTTTTCCCCTGAAAAGTTCCGGATTCTCCCCTATCACCGCCAGTACCGTAGCCGACGAAGGCTCGATTATGATCTTCATTCTCTCCCATACCAGTTTCATCGAGCTTATTATCGACTCTTCGGTCACTGTAAGAATCTCATCGACATTTTTACGGATTATTGAGAATGTAAGCTCGCTCAATGAAGTAAGAAGGCCGTCGGCTATTGTTAATGGATTAACAGAAGGAGTCAGTATCCCTGTCGTGAACGATTTCCATGCGTCGCTGGCATTCAGCGGCTCGGCCCCGAAAACCTTAATCCCCCTGTTGATCCCCTTTACACAGGTTGAGGTGCCGCTCATCAGTCCTCCCCCTCCTACCGGGGCAATTACAAGATCCAGGTCGTTTCTCTCTTCCAGAAGTTCAAGCGCTGCTGTTCCCTGGCCGCATATAACGTTGAAATTATCATAGGGATGAACCAGGGTGGCGCCCGTCGACTCCATTATGGCTTTGCATGCTTCCTCACGTGCCCTGAGAGTGGGTTTGCAGTATGTGATTTCGGCTCCATATCCGGCGACAGCGTTTTTCTTTACCGAAGGAGCGTTTTCCGGCATCACGATGTATGCCTTTATTCCGTTTATCCCCGCTGCCAGGGAAAGTGCGGCGGCATGATTACCTGATGAATGGGTCACAACGCCTGCCTTTTTTTGTCCGTCGGTTAATGAAAGAACAGCATTTGTGGCTCCCCTGAACTTGAAAGCCCCGACCTTCTGGAAGTTCTCGCATTTAAAAAACAATTCGCAGCTGAAAATCCTGTTAAGCTGGTTTGAAGTAAGCACGGGTGTCCGGTGTATAAACGGGCTTATCCTGAGGTGCGCAGCCTGAATGTCGGTCAGTGTCGGGAGCGTCATTTCGCGGGTTTTAGCCAAAATTACAAAAAAATCCCCCTCCCGGAATGCCGGAAGGGGGATTGTATTTTTCAGAACTAGATAAGCAAATTATCCAAGGATGCTCCATGCAACGGTCAGTCCGGCGAGGACAACCGAAACCATCGACATCAGTTTGATAAGGATGTTGAGGGCCGGGCCTGAGGTGTCCTTGAAAGGATCGCCGACGGTGTCGCCCACAACGGAGGCCTTGTGAGGCTCGCTCTTCTTGCCACCATAGTTGCCGCGTTCGATGTACTTCTTGGCATTGTCCCAGGCGCCGCCCGAGTTGTTGAGCATCGTTGCCAGAACGAATCCTGTGCTCATACCGCCAGCCAGAAGACCGATGACACCCGGAACACCGAATATCACGCCAACTGCCAGGGGAACTACGATGGCTATCATTGAAGGGACAAGCATTTCGCTCTGTGCACCCTTTGTTGAGATCTCAACGCATTTTGCGTATTCCGGTTTCCCAGTACCTTCCATAATTCCAGGTATTTCGCGGAACTGACGGCGAACTTCGTCCACCATTTTTCCTGCAGCGCGGCCGACTGCCTTCATGCTCATTGAGCTGAAAAGGAAAGCCATCATGCCACCGATGAAAACACCTCCGAGGAGAATGGGGTTGAAAAGTGAAAGATCGTATGCAGCAGCAAAGTCCCTGACAGAAGCAGTAGTGATGTGAACTGCAGTCTGTCCGTCCTGAACAGCCGGAACCGTACTGTTGTAGAAGAGAGTATCACCAATCTGCTTGAAGCCTTCAGGCGCCTTGTCGATAAGTCTGCCAAGCCAGAGCCTGACCTCTTCCATATAAGCTGCCATAAGGGCAAGAGCGGTAAGAGCTGCCGAACCGATTGCAAATCCTTTTCCTGTTGCGGCTGTGGTGTTTCCAAGACCGTCGAGGGCATCTGTTCTTTCCCTTACTTCCTTGGGAAGTTCCGACATCTCGGCATTTCCACCTGCGTTATCCGCGATAGGTCCGAATGCGTCGGTGGCAAGTGTAATTCCAAGGGTTGAGAGCATACCTACAGCAGCGAAACCGATGCCGTAAACGCCCATTGCGAAATTGGAGAAACCGCCTGCAAAACCGTAGGCTGCGATGATACCGGCAACAATTGTAACGACAGGTACCCATGTGGAAGACATACCAACTGCCATACCTTCAATAATGACTGTAGCAGGACCCTGAACGGCCTGTTTTGCAATACCCTGAGTCGGTTTGTTGCCATCTGAAGTATAGTATTCTGTTGACTGTCCGATTATAACACCGGCGGCCAGACCTGCGACTGCTGCTCCGAAAACGCCCCAGGTGATCCAGTCCAAACCGGCCATAACTGCCAGTACAACGAGAATAAGGGCAGAGCTGCCTCCGGTTCCGAGAAGGAGAGCGCGGAGAAGAGCCTTGGGAGTAGCCGATTCCTTGGTTCTTACCATGTAAACGCCGGCAATTGAGAGGAGGATACCGATAGCTGAAACCAGCATCGGTGCAATTACTGCTTTCATCTGAATGTCGCCTGTAACTGCCGGCAGGGCAGCTCCGAGAGCGGCTGTTGCCAGAATGGATCCTGCGTATGATTCGTAAAGGTCAGCGCCCATACCGGCCACGTCACCAACGTTGTCACCTACATTATCGGCAATGGTTGCGGGGTTGCGGGGGTCATCCTCGGGGATGCCTGCTTCAACCTTTCCAACGAGGTCAGCGCCTACGTCGGCAGCTTTTGTAAAGATACCTCCGCCCACGCGGGCAAAGAGTGCCTGAGTCGATGCACCCATTCCGAAGGTAAGCATAACAGCTGTTATTTCAATAAGTTTCTCATGCTCAGTAGTACCCGGATGAACAAATGTAAGTCCGAGGAAACTCATTCCATTGGCCATATTATCCGGAGTGAAGACAAGTCCGTTAAGGATAAGGAACCATAATGCAATGTCGAGAAGACCAAAACCAACAACAACAAGTCCCATAACAGCGCCGCTCCTGAGAGCAACCTGCAAACCTTTATTGAGAGATTTTGAAGCTGCCCATGCAGTTCTGTTAGATGCAAAGGTTGCAGTTTTCATTCCGAGATAACCGCAGAGGCCCGAGAAGAACCCCCCGGTAAGGAAGGCAACAGGTACGAATGGATTCTGAATTCCGAAATAAGCCAGCACGGTCAGCAGTACCACAAGGATCAGAAAAACCTTTATTACTACCGAATACTGACGCCTGAGATATGCCATGGCTCCTTCCCTGACATACGCTGCGATTTCCTTCATCCTGTCGGTACCTTCTTCCTGGGCTTTCATGTTCCGGTAGAAGATCCAGGCAAACAGCAACGCAAGGAGTGCAGAAACAGGCACAATCCAAAAAATGCTACTAATCATGATATCAGTTTTTAAATTAGAAAATTAGGTTATGAATCGACAAAAATTTTGCCGGTACAAAACTAATTCAGTTTTTCATTTATGCAAGCATAAAAGATCAATCCCGGATCAAATTGCCCTGAAAAACTCATAATTGATATTTTCCAGTTCAGCCATCGACGGATAGGGATAGAACACCATGTCATCCTTTGCGCCCACGTAAAATCCCGACTCGATAGTCCTGTACAGGAGCTCCCCGGAGAAAACCCGCTGAACGGTTTTCATATGTTTTTCATACTCTCCCCTCAGTATCTCAAGACAATCGCGGAGATGTCCTATGTTCTGGTAAGGAAGATGTTCGGCTGAACCGTACAGCGGGTTTGTTGCCAGTTCTCCCAGTTTTAGTTCAACAAAAAACAGCTTTGGAAGGGTGATGGGTGTTGAGCCGTCGGTAAGTCTCTTCACAAAGGCTGAGGGGGGAAGTTCGCTTGCCACAAGCGGAGTTACCGGATTGAGTTCCTGGTAGAGATGAAGAGCTCCTTTAACCTCTTTGGCTTTGTCATAGGGAGCTTTTTTCAGTTTCAGTACAACTCCGTGGTCTGTAGTGAGGTAGAGCGACTTAAGGGCATCGAGCGGGACCATCTCCAGAACCCTGTAAACGGAAAGATAGACAGAGCTTTTGGGGCTGCCGTCCTCTTTGGCAACACATCTTCGGTTAAGGCTTTCCATATCGATGAGGTCCTTTATCTTTTCAAGATCAACCTCAATGAAAATAGTCTGGGCTTTGTTCCTTTTTTTCGTACCGGTCGATAGGTACAAACCAAAACCCTCGGGAGGCAGCATCGAAGCGACAAGCGCTTCAGGGGTACAGGTCAGATAAACATATTTGTCCATGGTATTAAAAATTAGGGAACATAGTCAGGTCGATTCTCTATCAAATTTAGTCTACTTTTTTCACAAAACGTCATAAAAAGAGGGTAATAAACCCCTAATTCTAACATCCGGAAACAATATTCCGGGCCATGCATTGAAAATGCATTTCTCAGGTATCGGAACTGACATTTTATTACATTTACCGGGAAAATTTTTAACGTAATTTCAAAAGACTGCCTTATGGGTGATTTTTTCGAAGATAAGATTGCCGAAAGACTTGGAGGAAGAAACTTCGGCAAATCGACCGCCATCTACAAGTTTGAGATGATAAAGAGGGCCAGGGCTGAAGCTGCAAGGGCAAATCCGGGTGTAAGGATCATAGATATGGGAGTTGGAGAGCCCGACTGTCCGGCTGATGAGCTTGTTGTAAAAGCCCTTGCCGAAGAGGCAGGCAAGCCTGAGAACAGGTGGTACGCCGACAACGGGATACCTGAGTTCAGACAGGCTGCAGCCGGCTATCTTGAAAGAGTCTACGGGCTTTCGGGCCTCGATCCTTCAGAACATATTATACACGGTATCGGATCGAAGCCGATTCTTGCCATGCTTCCATTTTGCTTCATCAACCCGGGCGACGTACTCCTGACCACAATTCCCGGTTATCCGGTAATGGCAACCTATACCAGGTACCTGGGCGGCGATGTTTTCAACCTGCCGCTTCTGGAATCAAACAGTTTCCTTCCCGACCTTGATTCTATCCCTCCGCAGATACTGAAAAAAGCAAGGATGCTTTATATTAACTATCCCAACAACCCGACAGGCGCTGTTGCCACCCCTGAATTCTTTGAAAAGGCAGTTCGTTTTGCGAAGGACAATGGTATTATTGTTGTCAATGATTCCGCTTACGGAGCCCTGACCTATGACGGACAGAAACCTCTTAGTTTTCTATCGGTCGAAGGCGCCATGGATGTCGGTCTGGAGATCCATTCCCTTTCAAAGGCATTCAACATGACAGGCTGGAGGATAGGATTTGTATGCGGGAACCCAAAAGCTGTAAAGGCTTACGGAACGGTTAAGGACAACACCGACTCAGGTCAGTTCAGGGCTATCCAGAAGGCAGCCGTAAAAGCGCTTGAGCACACTGAAATTACTGAACAGACCGTTGAAAAATACTCGAGGCGCTTCAACCTGTTGATCGCGGCTCTCAACGAAGCCGGGTTCAGCGCCGTGAAACCGAAGGGGACCTTCTTCTGCTATGTAAAGGCTCCGCGTGGAACTTCCGACGGTAAAGTCTTTGAAACAGCAGCCCGGTTCTCCGAATTTCTGATCAGGGAATCGCTGATATCGACAGTCCCGTGGGACGACGCCGGGAAATATGTACGGTTTTCCGTCACCTTTGAGGCGGCCACGCCTGCTGAGGAAATTGAAATAATTAACGAAATGAAGGAGAGACTTATGGCCATCGGACTGGTTTACTAACAAGGAAAGACGCATGGCCATACGTCTCATCAATCAATAAAATAAAAAATGAAAAAAATAAAAATTGGAATTGCCGGATACGGAAATCTTGGAAAAGGAGTCGAACTTGCTGCTTCACAGAACCCCGACATTGAACTGGTCGGGATCTTTACAAGAAGAGAACCGGGGCTTACTTCAACAGGATCGAATCTTGTTCATATATCCGGACTAAAGAATTACAAAGACAAAATAGACGTTCTTATTCTCTGTGGCGGCTCTGCTACAGATCTGCCGGTCCAGGGACCTGAACTATCCCGTCTGTTCAATACTGTCGACACTTTCGATACACATGCCAGGATCCCCGGGTACTTCAAAAAAGTTGACGCATCATCGAGGGCGGCAGGAAAACTCAGTCTGGTGTCGGCAGGCTGGGATCCCGGACTCTTCTCGCTGGCAAGGCTTCTGGGACAATGCGTTCTGCCTTCCGGACACGATTACACATTCTGGGGAAAGGGAGTAAGTCAGGGGCACTCGGATGCCGTCAGGAGGATTCCAGGGGTGAAGAACGCAATCCAGTACACCATACCTGTTGAAAGCGCACTTGAGAGAGTCCGTTCCGGAGAAAATCCCGTGCTCCAGACATCCGAAAAGCATGTCAGGGATTGCTATGTGGTAGCGGAAGAGGGAGCTGACCTTTCAGCCATTGAAAAAGCTATCAGGACAATGCCTGACTATTTCAGCGATTATGACACCACGGTGAATTTCATCTCTGAAGAAGAACTGAAAACAAAACATTCGGGAATGCCTCACGGAGGAGTGGTGATACGTACAGGGACAACAGGAAAGGGAACAAGGCAGAGACTGGAATTCAGCCTGAGTCTCGAAAGCAATCCCGAATTCACAGCCAGCGTCATCGTTGCCTATGCAAGGGCAATAGCAAGAATGGCGAAAGAAGGCCAGACAGGCGCCAGAACAGTTTTCGACATACCCTTTGCGCTTCTTTCGCCCGAATCGCCGGAAGAACTCAGGAAAAAATTGCTTTAGTCTGATTAATTGGTAAACTTAGCGAAACCTTTGTGTCTTTGCGTCTTTGTGGCAGAAAATTAAAAATGCCGCCAGGGTGCTAAGACACTAAGAATCACAAACATAATTTTATTTTAAATAATTCATGCCAGAGAATTATTTTCAAACAAATATCCGCCCGGTATGATAATAGCTAATGAATATGCCGACGACCTAAAAAAGGCTGTTGATGTACTTAACAAAGGGGGAGTAATATTATATCCGACCGATACCATCTGGGGACTGGGCTGTGATGCGACCAGGCAGGAGGCCGTCGAAAGGATCTTTTCCATCAAAAAGCGTGATGACAGTAAAAGTCTTATTGTACTTGTCAACGGATTCGGAATGCTCGAACGTTATGTAAGGAATATTCCAGAAATCGCTTACCAGCTGGCTGAAGTGGCCGACAAGCCGTTGACAATAATATATCCCAATGGAAGGAATCTCGCCCCGTCTGTTTGCGGAAGTGATGGTTCGGTAGGGATACGGATCTGTTCCGAAGGATTCTGCAATGAGCTGATAAGCAGGTTCAGGAAACCAGTAGTATCGACATCGGCCAATCTCAGCGACAGTCCCGCTCCGGCCATCTTCAGTGAAATAGATAAGGTGATATCAGATTCTGCCGACTATGTAGTCAGTTACAGGCAATCGGATACAACAAGGAATACGCCGTCATCCATCATAAAGGTTGAGGATAACGGCGTAATAAAAATTATCCGCAGGTAAAAAATCTGTTATCTCGATCTGACCTTACCTGATCCGGAAACCCTGGCATTTACCCTTGGACTGCCTGCATAGGTCACATTGCCGCTGCCCGATACGCTGGCACTCAGTTCATCCACTTCACCGCAGTGTGCGTTGCCGCTTCCCGAGATGCTAACTTCGAGCCTGTCGATATCAGCCTCCTCGCCTGAGAAGCTTCCCGAGCCGCTGATAGAAACTTTAGCTTCATCTATCGATCCTTTGCCGAGAATGATGCCTCCTGAACCGGAAATGCCGCAGCGCAGATCGTCGGCGCTTATCTCAGAAGTATTAAGTCTGCCGCTTCCGCTCACGCTCAGGTCAAGGTCGTCGGCTTCAACCGGATCGGCGATGCTCAGCTTTCCCGATCCTGAAACGCCTACGGCTTCAACCTCAGGCATGGTCAGGTAAATTGTGGCCCTGCTGTCCTGGTCCCTGAAGCTCATTCTCCAGTTGTCGCGCCTTATTGTCAGTCTGTCGCCCGATACATTGGTTATAATCTCTTCAATATCGTCCCTGTCGCCTTCTATGGTCAGGCTGTATTCCGGCCCGATCCTGAGTATCAGTTCACCCGATATCCCGTAGCTTACTTTTGTGAAATTCCTTACATCCCTGGTTTCCTTCGACTGTCCGGTTGCAGATAAGGCTATGAGCAAAAAAGACCCGGACACTAAAAACATCAGTAAAAATTTCTTCATCTCATTGTGGTTAATTGGTTAATGGCTAATGGTTCATTAAGTAAAAGACGGATGAAAAGGGGAATAGTTGCATCGTGACGGTTAATAAAGGCGTGACGGCGTGACAGCGTTGGATCTCTGTATTATGTATTATAGTACATAGGTGATGTGATCAACATATCATCAGCTTCTTAAGCCCGGGGTGGGTTCCTACCTTTTAAACATCTTTTTTAAGTTAAACCACTTCATTTCCACTTAACGTTCTACCCCCCAACACCCCTGAGTTGCTTAGCTTCTGTAATCTACCTTCTGCTGCTTTAATATGCCCCCCAACCCCCCTAAAGGGGGGCTTTAGTCTACTGAATTACTATTATTTACAGAAGTGAATCAAATGATATTACTAGCCCCATAGAAGCTTTCAATCCGAAAACAGCAAACCATCTAGGCATGGATACTTTCCAAGCTAGTATATCGCTCATTATTAGTCCTTAAACCCCCTTTAGGGGGCAGGGGGCAAAAGGGGCAGGGGGGGTAAAAAAAGGGAGGTGGGAGTGTGAACCACGCAAGGAGACGTTAAAAAACATACGAATTTTTATTGTAAAACAATAAGCTGGTTATCGTTTTACAACAATTTTTTTACCTGAAACAATACGATTTTGCAGCCTTACAGATTGATTTCCATCAGGCCTTCCGGCAGATCCATTGTAATGGTCTTTTTCTTTTTGCTGACTGCAGTAATGAAGTCGGTATGAAACGGGATCAGAATCTCTTTTTTTTCAGCTGACAGTATCCTCAGCAGGTCCTGTCCGGGATTCTGAATGATCTCCTCAACAGTTCCGACTATGCTCTTGTCGCTAAGCATCACCGTGAATCCGGTAATGTCTGAATTGTCTCCGGCTTTTTCCTTTCCGGTCCCAGTGGTCTTGTTAACCCTGCAGCCCGCGAACATCGAAGCCTTTTCGAAGGAGTCGTAACCGTCGAGCTTTATCTTGAGGATATCTCCTCCTTCGTAGTTAACAGATGAAATAAAAAAAGGAACCGGTTTTCCTTCGTATTCGATGAAAACCGATTCCATGTCTGAAAAATCTTCTTCAACATCCCTTTCAAGTTTTACTGAAAGGGTGCCGTCATAGCCCTGGACTTTCTGTATCCTTCCTAGTAATATGCCGGCATTGTATGCCACGGGTTTAACTTCCCTGCGATGTTTCTGTTATTCAGCTGCTGTTTCAGCAGAGGCAGCTTCAGCAGATGTCTCGTCGGCAGCAGGCGCTTCAGCAGGAGCTTCTTCAGCAGGAGCTGCTTCTGCCTTTTCTTTTGCGGCCAGTTCAGCCTGTTTCTTAGCCAGTCTGGCGGCTCTTGCCTCATTGACTTTCTTTTCGGCCTGAAGACGTTTGCTTACATCATCGTCCTTCGATTTCTCGAGGTTCGATTTCTTTGATTCGATCTTTTCCTCATTCTGCTTCATCCAGGACTCGAACCTCCTGTTTGCTTCAGCTTCGTCAAAAGCTCCCTTTTTCACTCCATCGAGAAGGTGCTTTTTCATTAGTACTCCTTTGTAAGAGAGGATAGCCCTGCAGGTTTCTGTAGGTAGCGCGCCATTTTGCAGCCAGCCCAGCGCCTTGTCGAAATCGAGCTCGATGGTTGCGGGGTTAGTTCTCGGGTTGTAATTTCCGATTTTTTCAATGTATCTGCCATCCCGTGGCGACCTGCTATCAGCTACCACAATGTGGTAGTAGGCCGTTCTCTTGCGGCCTTTCCTAGCTAATCTGATTTTAACTGCCATTTAGTTTTTAACGCTTTTTATTAAACCTGTTTTAAAAATGTGGGTGCAAAGATAAAGAAATATTTCAAGGAAGCAATTAATTAAATCAAGTTGCTGGTTAAATTGGTACGCGGCGTGCGGCGTGCGGTACGAGGCGTTTAATACATAATACTTAGTACATAATACATCCCCTTACCGCCGTTGATAACTCGTGGCAAATTTATTGGAACCCTGTCGGGCATTTTGGTTAATTTTGTGCTCCGACCTTAACAAACAATTAAGACAACATGGCCCCATTTGCGCATTTGCATGTACACACGCAGTATTCAATACTCGACGGAGCCTCGAATATAGCCAACCTTATCGACAAGGCAAAACTGATGGGGATGGAAGCCCTTGCCATAACCGACCACGGAAACATGTTCGGCGTGAAGGAGTTTCATGCAACTGCAATGAAAAAAGGCATTAAACCCATTCTGGGCTGTGAGCTGTACGTCGCCAAACGGCCGGTGGGAGGGACGGCTGCAAAGGAAGACCGGTCCGGTGATCATCTTGTTCTTCTTGCAAAAAACATTAAGGGATACCAGAACCTTATAAAACTGGTTTCACTGGCCTGGATAAAGGGTTTTTACTACACTCCCCGTATCGATAAGGAGATGCTGGCCCAATACCGGGAAGGGCTTATTGCATCATCGGCTTGTCTGGCCGGCGAGATCCAGGATGAGATACTTAACGGATCGATGGCTTCGGCGGAGAAAGCTCTGAAAGAATACATCGACCTGTTCGGTGAGGATTTCTATCTTGAGATACAGAGGCATGAGACTCACGATCCTGAAGCCGACGGCACGGTTTTTCCGAAACAACAGATGGTAATCGAGGGAATCAGGAAACTGGCCGAAAAGCATAATGTGAAGATCATTGCCACCAACGACGTGCATTTCATCAACGCAGAGGATGCTGAGGCACACGACCGGCTTATCTGCCTCAACACCGCCAGGGATATTGACGATCCCGACCGGCTAAGGTATTCCCGCCAGGAATACCTGAAGAGCGAGGAAGAGATGAGAGTGATCTTCAGCGACATTCCGGAGGCAGTTGACAATGTGGCCGGACTGGTCGAGAAGGTAGAAAAATTCAATCTCGACCATGATCCGATCATGCCCGATTTCGGCTTGCCCGAAGGATTCACAGACGAAAACGAATATCTCAGGTTTCTCACTTACAGCGGTGCAAAAGAAAGATGGGGAACGCTCACTGATGAGCAGACCGAGCGTCTGGAGTTTGAGCTCGACACCATTTCAAAAATGGGCTTTCCGGGTTATTTCCTTATAGTCCAGGACTTTCTCAGGGCAGCGCGTGAAATGGGTGTCTCGGTTGGTCCGGGCAGAGGTTCGGCCGCCGGATCGGCTGTTGCCTGGTGCCTTAGAATAACCGACATAGATCCGATAAAATACGGCCTGCTGTTTGAAAGATTCCTTAACCTCGACCGCATATCCATGCCCGATATCGACATCGACTTCGATGAGGACGGACGGGAGGATGTGCTTAAATATGTGGTGGACAAGTATGGTCACGACAAGGTTGCCCATATTATAACCTTCGGCACCATGGCTGCCAAGGGAGCCATCAGGGATGTGGCGAGGGTTCAGAAACTGCCTCTCCCCGATGCCGACAGGCTTGCTAAGATGGTTCCGGAACGGCCCGGGGTAACCCTCTCTGAAGCATATAAGGAGGTACCGGAACTGGAAAAGGAGAAAAACTCGTCAAACAAGCTTGTGGCGCAGACTCTCAAATTTGCCGAAGTGCTTGAGGGATCGGTGCGTCAGACCGGCATCCATGCCTGTGGAATAATAATAGGAAAGGATTCTCTCGACAAGTATGTGCCACTCTGCACTGCAAAGGACACCGACCTGTATGTCACCCAGTACGACGGCAACCAGGTGGGCCAGGTAGGACTTCTTAAAATGGATTTCCTGGGGCTCAAAACTCTCTCAATATTAAAAGACTGTGTCGAAAACATAAAAAGATCGAAAGGCATAGTTATCGATATTGACAACCTTCCTCTCGATGACAAAAAGACCTTTGAACTGTTCAGTAACGGCGAGACTACCGGTATTTTCCAGTTTGAATCGACAGGTATGAAAAGATACCTGAGGGAACTGAAGCCCAACCGGTTCGAGGATCTTGTCGCCATGAACGCCCTGTACCGTCCGGGCCCCATGGAATACATACCCCAGTTCATCAGAAGGAAACATGGGCTTGAGCCCATCGAATATGTTCTTCCGGTTATGGAGAAGTACCTTAACGATTCCTACGGAATAACCGTTTACCAGGAGCAGGTCATGCTTCTTTCCCAGGAACTTGCAGGTTTTACCAAGGGTGAGGCCGACAACCTCCGGAAGGCAATGGGAAAGAAGAAGAAATCGATAATGGACGAGATGAACCTCAAGTTCAGGGAGGGATGCGGTAAAAAAGGCTACGACGAGGCGGTTGTAAACAAGATATGGTCCGACTGGGAAGCTTTTGCACAATACGCTTTCAATAAATCCCACTCTACCTGCTACGCACTGGTTGCATTTCAGACAGGTTATCTTAAAGCGCATTACCCTGCCGAGTACATGGCAGCGGTACTTAGCCGCAACCTGAATGACATCAAGAAGATTACCAACTTCATGGATGAGACCCGCCGGATGGGGATGGAAGTCCTGGGGCCGGATATAAACGAAAGTAATGTGAAATTTACGGTCAACAAGGACGGCAACATCAGGTTCGGTCTCGGAGGGATCAAAGGCGTGGGTGAGAGTGCGGTGCTGCAGCTTATCACGGAACGTGATCAGAACGGACTTTACAGCAGTATTTACGATCTGGTCGAAAGGGTGAACCTCAATGCTCTCAACAAGAAAAACCTTGAGGCCATGGCCGTTGCCGGTGCGTTCGATTGTTTTTCTTCTGTTTCCAGGGCGCAGTATTTCGCTGCCGACACCAGGGGCTCGACTTTTATTGAGAATCTGACAAGATATGGCAACAATGTCAAGACTGTTAAAAGTTCCAGCCAGCAGACTCTGTTCGGGGGAGCTTCAGGTTCCGATATTCAGAAGCCTGAGCCCCCGGCATGTCCCGACTGGCCAAAACTCGAAAAACTGAACCGCGAGAAGGAAGTTATTGGCATTTACCTGTCGTCGCATCCGCTCGATGATTTCAAACTGGAGATAAGCACTTTCACCACGGCAACACTGGCCGATCTTCAGAACCTGAGCGAATACAACGAACGCGACGTTACTGTGGCCGGGATGGTGGTGGACACCAAAAGCGGGACAAGCAAGAACGGGAAGCCCTACGGGTCCTTTACCCTGCAGGACTATTCCGATTCATTCAGGTTCATTCTTTTCGACAAGGAGTACCTGGATCTCAGCAAATTCTTCACTGTAGGCTATTACCTTCTTGTGAAGGGAAGAGTCCAGAAGAAGAAATACAGGGAGGAGGAGCTCGAGTTCCATATAAAGACCATAAATCTTCTTTCGAGCGTGAAAGATGAACTGATAAAATCAGTGACTGTCAAGATCAATCCGCAGGACATCACAAGGGAAATGATACATGAGCTCCTGACACTGGTAAGTGAAAACAAGGGATCGACAGAGCTGAAGTTCCTTTTCTGGGATTCCGAGGACAAGATATCGCTTTCGATGTTCTCAAGGAGCATAAGGGTAAGGCTCAACAACGAATTGCTTTCGTTTCTGGATGATTTTCCGGGAATTGAATACAAGGTAAATTAGCAACGGGAAAAAGGCAGGCTCATGACCTTGCGGCAGCAGTGAAAGAATGAGACAGACAGCATAAAAAATATAGATATATTTGCAACCTCAAGTTCAATTATTCAAAAACACAGATATGGCATTAGAAGTAAACGACAGCAACTTCGACGAAGTGGTTATCAAATCTGAGCTACCGGTACTGGTGGATTTCTGGGCAGAATGGTGCGGCCCCTGCAGGATGATAGCACCGATAGTGGAAGATCTGTCAAAGGAATATGCGGGAAAGCTCGTTGTTACAAAATGTGATGTTGATAACAGTCCCGGTGTTGCTGCCAGGTTTGGCATCAGGAACATTCCCACTGTTCTTTTCTTCAAAGAGGGAAAAGTTTCCGACAAGCAGGTAGGAGCTGTGCCAAAGACGAATTTTGTAAACAAGGTAAACGCCCTTATCCAATAGAACCGTTACGGATGACTGTCTGTGTATTTGCTGCCTCGAGCAGCCGCATAGACTCCCGGTATGTTGAGGCGGCATCGCTGCTGGGCGCCCTTTTTGCCCGGTCGGGGATCAATGTCATTTACGGAGGCGGGGGCATCGGTCTGATGGGTGTCCTTGCCGACGCCGTGATGGAAAATGGCGGCAGCATCACCGGAGTTATTCCGGCTTTCATGAACGACGAGGGATGGGGGCATCCCCGCGTAAGCGACATGATAGTTACATCCGACATGGGAGAAAGGAAAAAGAACATGCTCTCAAGGGCTGGAGCCGTTGTGGCTCTTCCCGGAGGCATCGGGACTCTGGAGGAACTGACCGAAGCCATTACACTGAAGCAGCTGGGGCTCTTTCATGGTCCGGTTGTAATGCTCAACACCCTCGGATTTTACAATCCGCTGACCGGAATGCTGGATCAGATGATCAGTGGCAATTTCATGAGAACCGAGCATAAAAATATGTGGACGGTTGCTGAGACTCCCGAAGAAGTGATCACAGCCCTCAGCAGCGACAGGGGCTGGATAGATGATCCGAGGAAGATAGCAAGGATTTGATTTGCTTTTGATTTGTATTATTTTTCCCCTTCCTCCCTTATGAATATTTCCATTCTGCTGCTGCTGAAAACCTGCTGGCTTATCAGCCTCCCTCTTACTCCGGGGGCCTTTACTCCGCTCCCAAGTACCTGATATCCCTGGAAGACCCTTGCCTCGTCCCAGAGTCCCAGGCTCATGAAATGATTAAGCACCGTCGAACCTCCTTCAATTAACAATGACTGTATCCCCCACCTGTAAAGATAATCGAGCACCTGGATGGCTGACGGTTCTTTTCTGTTCAGATTTACAACAACCATTCCCGGCATGTTCACCTTTTCGGGGAAAAAGGTGAAGACTACCTGCGGACCGATAAGTTTGTTCATGACCAGATCTGAGGGCAGATCTCCTGAACCTGACAGAATAAGCCGGATGGGATTGGTCCCCGGCCATTCCCTGACGTTAAGCCTGGGATTGTCGGCTCTCACAGTCTCACCCCCGACAAGGATTGCCTGTTCCGTTGCTCTCCATTTATGGACAAGGATCCGTTCGGAACTGCCTGTAATCCACAGGGGGCCGTCCGTAATTATCTTCTCCCTGTCGCGGCCTATGAATCCGTCAGCGCTCTGGGCCCATTTCAGGACTATATAAGGTCTTTTCTTTTCATTAACTGTGAAAAACCTCCGGTTGATAAACCGGCACTCATCATTGGCAATGTCTGTGATCACCCTGCAGCCTGCTTCCCTGAGCCGTGCGAAGCCTTTTCCCGATACTTTGGCGCTGGTGTCGGTAGCGCCTGCAACGACCACCGGGATCCCTTCAGCAATAATCCGGTCGGCGCACGGGGGCGTCTTACCGTAATGAGAGCAGGGCTCGAGATTGACATAAAGGGTGGAACTTGCCAGTAGGCTCCTGTCATGCACCGATTCCACTGCTATTACTTCGGCATGCCGGCTGCCTGCTTTCACATGATATCCTTCGCCTATTATCCTTCCATCGTGAACAATTACCGAGCCCACAAGCGGATTCGGATAAGTAAGTCCTTCAGCCTTTGATGCAAGTTCAAGGCATCGCTTCATGAATTTGAGATGATCTTCCCCTGTCATTAAACCTAAAATGCTAAATTTGGGTTATGGCGGTTAAATTACAAACAATAAAAGATATCAGGAACTATATTGCCGGCGAACTTTCAGGCTTATATCCACGTCGGGAGTCGCTGGCCATTGCTGGGCTGGTTTTGGAAAAAATATTCAGAACAGGCAGAATAGCTCTGATAATCAGGGAGAACGAGCTTCTTCCCGGCATCTCATATCAAAAGAAGGTTATGAGTTACTGCAGGAGGCTCGCCACCGGAGAGCCGGTCCAGTATGTTCTTGGTGAGACGACATTTTACAATTGCCGTATACTTCTTAACAGGCATGTTCTGATCCCCAGGCCCGAAACGGAGGAACTTGCAGATCTCGTGATCAGTGAGAACCGCGGCACCGGAGCCAGGATAATTGATTTCGGTACCGGGTCCGGCTGTCTTGCCGTCGCTCTTGCTGTCAGCCTCCCCGATGCAAAAGTTACAGCTGTTGACATTTCCAAAAACGCCTGTAAACTTGCTGCCCGGAACGCCTCTCTGAACAACGCTGAAGTTGAATTCATTCATGCCGACATTCTTTCATACGTTATGCCCGGACTGCCGGCTGCAGGGATATTTATAAGCAATCCTCCCTATGTAATGGAGTCGGAGAAAAAGCTTATGAGGAGCAATGTGCTCGATTTTGAACCGGGAAAGGCTCTGTTTGTTCCTGACAATGATCCCCTCAGATTTTACAGGGCAATTCTGAACCACTCCCGTGAAAAGCTGGATCCGGGGGGAATGGTTTATTTTGAGATCAATGAGGCCCTGGGCAGAGATATGAAGGAACTGTTCGAGACTTATGAGTTTTCTGAAATCAGGATAATTAAAGACATAAATGGGAAGGACCGTTTCGCATCAGGAAGAAAAAAATCCTGAAAAAAGAAAGGCTGATGAAGCCCTGAACAGGGCGATGGCATTGTGCTCAAAGACCGAGTACTGTATCTCCGATATAAGGCAGAAGCTTGAATCGTGGGGGCTGGAGCCGGAAAAAGCCGGAGATGTGATAGCTGTCCTGCTGAGGGAGAATTTCATAAATGAGGAGAGGTATGCCGGAGCTTATGCAAGGGATAAGTACCGTTACAACAAGTGGGGAAGGGTAAAAATAGTGTCCATGCTGAAGGCCAAAGGGATACCTTCGGCTATCATCGATACGGCAGTGTCGTTCACGGATGAGGGGGAGTACAAACAGCTGGTAAGGGACATGCTTCTCTCCCGCCGCAAGTCGGTAAAGGCCAGGAACCAGTACGACCTGAAAGGAAAGCTTCTGCGCTACGGGCTTTCGAAGGGTTTCGAAAGCAGCTTGCTGTATGATATACTGAATGATCTGGAGTAACCTTAATACCCCGCAACTGGTTTTTCTTACTTCCGGCCGCTGAAACAGATCACAGGAACCTGAAGATCCATCGGATGAAGGGCATGAAGGCAATCAGGAAGATGGTCAGAGAGGCAGCCGTATCATACATAATAAGCTTTCTGACAGTTTCGGGATGTTTAAGATAAAGCACCGAAAACACGATCCGCATTGCCAGCTGGACTGCAAAGAAGATAAAAACCCTCATTCCGTTTTTGTTCCACAGGTAAGCTTCGCTGAACTTTCCCTTCATTATCAGTGAAAAGCTGTGCGATAATCCGCAGGATGCACATGCTTCACCAGTAAGCTTCTCATGAATGCAAACTACCGGGTAATTGTCTTTTTCAGGTGAAAAGAAAGCTGAATAAAAAAACACCAGGAGCAGAACGCCTGCCAGAGCTGTATTGACAGACAGGTAAGGTTCAGTGATCAGCCTGTGTTTCAGGTTTGAAGAAATGTCAATTGTTTGTGTCGACAGTGTCATTGGTACCAACGGTTTTGCCTTCCTCAAGCTCCTCGAGCTGGCGCCTGCGATCATCCCTGCCGCTTCCGACCTGAATATGCACTGAATCATCACCGTTTTCAACCCTGATGTCGATATTGGCGTCTTCGAGTCCGTCAAGAACATCTTCCTGGACATCTTTGAAAACGTTTTCAATCTCTCCGCCCCATTGCTTGTCGAACTTATCTCCCAGTTTCCCTGCCACCATTATCTGCGACATTGAGATCAGGGTTGCTACAACGCCGATAATAAGACCTGCAAGAAGAATGCCCCGGGGGGAGTCATTTCTTGCGGCCTGGCTCAGGCCGACAGAAGCGAGTACAATGGCTATAATTCCCGGAATAACCGCAATAAGACCCACGCAAGGGATAACCGCAATGACGAAGGTTACGATAGCTGTTATCAGCGCTGCTATTCCGAGAGTCTGCCCTGCTGGTCTGGGCGCCTGACCCGGCAGTTGTTCACGGGCTTGTCCGGTGTTGTTTGTGAAATCTTCCATGATATTCAGTTGTTTTCGTTATTTTTCAATGTCTGTAAGAATATTCAGCATATCCTGTTCTAAAGACGTAACAGGAGTTTCAATGATGCGTCCGGTTTCAACTTTATTCTTCAGAAAAATAAAAGTCGGGACCCTTTCAATATTAAGGGTGTCAAAGCCTCCCACCGGGGAATTCTTGGTAATGTCGACCCCCAGAAAGGTCAATCTTTCGGCTGGGAAACCCGTTTGTTCAATTATCTTCATAAACCTGGGGACCTCCCTCCTGCTGTCGCCGCACCATGTTCCGAGTACCACAAGTACCGACAGGTCATTGCCGATTGCACTGCCGAGCTTTTCCAAAACCGCCGGTTCGGGTATGTACGATTCCCTCCCGTTTACATACCATTCTGAATGGGGATGGTTTGAGAACATTCCGGGGTTGATATAGCCGAGAAGCCATGTTGAAGGATCGGCATAATTCATTTTCTGGTTTTCGCTTTGCTGTTCAGCTGCAGACGAAGTGGCAGCAATCATGTTTCGGGATGTTCTGCAGGAAGAAGAGAAAAGCGCGGCAAGGAATATAATTGCAATGGCAGGCCTCATTGGTAATGATATTAATCTAAAAAAAGTATCGGTAATCAATAACAAAATGTTGCCATTAATATAATAATCTTATAAATACAATAAGCAACAGGTTGCTTTTAATTCTTGTTTAACACCCTTTCCCGTCGTGCCTGAGCAGTGCTTTGCCGGCTCCGTCTCCCCCCGGGGAAAGCTTTAGATGTTGCTTTCCTCTCCTTCCCGGGGGGAATCCCAAAACTTCGGGAGGGAAGGGGGTTTCCATTATTTCTATTCAGTTGAATGAAGAAGTATCTCAAGTATCTGTTTCGCTGCAGCGGCCACAGAAGTACCCGGTCCGAATATGGCTGCCACTCCGGCATCATAAAGGAACTTATAATCCTGGGGCGGGATGACGCCGCCCGCCACAACGAGAATGTCTTCCCTTCCAAGCTTTTTCAGTTCTTCAATAACCTGGGGGACAAGCGTTTTATGACCGGCAGCAAGACTCGATATTCCAAGGACATGGACATCGTTTTCCACTGCCTGACGTGCTGCTTCTGAAGGAGTCTGGAAAAGAGGTCCGATATCCACGTCAAATCCGATGTCGGCATAGCCTGTGGATACCACTTTGGCTCCCCTGTCGTGGCCGTCCTGGCCTAATTTGGCGATCATTATCCTGGGCTGGCGGCCTTCCTTTCCGGCAAATCGGGTAGCCATCGCCCTGGCTTCATCGAATTCATTGCCCGATTTGTATTCCGAGGAATAGGCACCTGAAATTGTACGTATCACAGCTTTATATCTTCCGGCTATTTTTTCACATGCATAACAAATTTCTCCAAGGCTTGCTCTTTTTGCAGCAGCGTCGATTGACAGTTCAAGCAGGTTTCCTTCTCCCGTTTCAGCACTTCTGGTTATGGCATCGAGGGCTGCCCTGCATTCTTCTTCGTTCCTTTCAGCGCGCAGTTTCTCAAGCCTTTTGACCTGGGCATCCCTGACGGCGCTGTTGTCCACCTCGAGTATCTCAAGAGGTTCCTCTTTATCAAGTCGGTACCTGTTGGTACCCACAATGGTCTGCAAGCCTGAGTCGATCCTTGCCTGGGCCCTGGCTGCTGCTTCCTCTATCCTCATTTTCGGAATTCCCGACTCGATGGCTTTGGCCATTCCGCCCAGGTTCTCGATTTCCTCAATAAGTTCCCATGCCTTGTGTGCAATCTCATGTGTAAGGCTTTCAACATAATATGAACCTGCCCATGGATCGACAGCCCTGCAGATATTCGTTTCCTCCTGGAGATATTTCTGGGTATTCCTTGCAATTCGTGCGGAGAAGTCGGTGGGAAGAGCAAGAGCCTCGTCGAGAGCGTTTGTGTGAAGGCTCTGGGTATGCCCGAGGGCAGCTGCAAGTGCCTCGATAGTAGTGCGGCCGATATTGTTGAAGGGATCCTGTTCCGTCAGGCTCCATCCGGAGGTCTGGCAGTGGGTTCTAAGCGCAAGCGATTTCTTGTTTTTTGGGTTGAATCCGCTTACTATTTTTGCCCAGAGCATCCTGGCTGCTCTCATCTTGGCAATTTCCATGAAATGGTTCATGCCGACTGCCCAGAAGAAGGAGATCCTGGGAGCAAAGGTATCAATATCGAGGCCTGCATTGATGCCTGTTCTCAGGTACTCCAGGCCATCGGCAAGAGTGTAGGCCAGTTCTATGTCGCAGGTAGCTCCCGCTTCCTGCATATGATATCCCGAGACGCTGATTGAGTTGAACCTGGGCATCTTCCCGGAGGTGAATTTAAAGATATCGGCAATGATGCGCATCGAGAATGCCGGAGGATATATATAAGTGTTCCTCACCATGAACTCCTTGAGGATATCATTCTGTATGGTCCCTGAAAGTTCTTCGTATTTTGCTCCCTGTTCAAGAGCTGCAACTATATAAAATGCCAGAATGGGAAGAACGGCACCGTTCATGGTCATCGAGACCGACATCTTATCAAGGGGGATCTGGTCGAAGAGGATTTTCATGTCGAGGATAGAATCGACTGCCACTCCTGCTTTCCCTACATCACCGGTCACGCGTTCATGATCAGAATCATATCCGCGGTGTGTCGGGAGGTCGAAGGCAACTGAAAGGCCTGTCTGGCCTCCGGCAAGGTTTCGCCTGTAAAAGGCATTGGATTCCTCCGCAGTTGAGAAGCCTGCGTACTGTCTTATTGTCCATGGCTGCATTGCATACATGCCCGAATATGGGCCTCTCAGGAAGGGCGGAATTCCTGCCGCATAATTCAGATGTTCCATTCCGGCAAGATCGTCCCTCCCGTAAAATGCCTTAACCGGGATATTTTCAGGTGTTATCCAGGGTCCTCCGCCCTCACCAAGGGCGTGAATATCCTGATCAACCGGTTTCCTGGTCTTCAGATCGTTTATATCAAATTTCGGTCTCATGATTTCCTGTTTGTATCACCGGTAACTGTTGTCTCCATAATCGATTTCAGGTATCCCGAATCAAGGGCTTCAAGAAATCCTCCCTTTCCTTCAAGTTCAAGGAACAGTTTCCATGTATTATCGGCAACGAGCGATGTCAGTTTCTCGATATAATAAGAACCCGCGGCAGGATCAGCCACCTTGCCGAACCACGACTCCTCCTTCAGTATAAGCTGCTGGTTCCTGGCTATCCTTTCGGAGAATTCGTCGGGCTGACAGGTTGCCATATCGAAGGCATTGACCGTCAGCGAGTCGGTGCCTCCAAGAACAGCCGACATTGCCTCGGTTTGTGTCCTGAGCATATTGATATAGGGATCGGCTACCTCATCGTTCCATATTCTTGTAGCGGAGTGGATTTCCATCCTGAAACTTTTTCCGTCAGACGGGCTGAAGGAGTCCGCAATAACATCCCATAATATTCTGGCTGCCCTTAGTTTTGCTATCTCCATGAAGTAATCAGTCCCGATGCCGAAGCTGAACCTCATTGACAAAGCTGCTTCATCTGATGATATACCCCTTGAGGTAAGCTGTGCAAGATATTCCACAGCTATTGAAAAGCAGAAGGCCAGCTCCTGAACCGCGTTAAAACCGGAATCGGTAAACCGGGAACCGTTGATCTGAATATTCCTGTACGACGGCAGTGTTCTGGTTTCGCGGGTAAGTGATGCCAGGTAATCGAGGCCGGCCTCTACCGGTATGCAAAGTGTTCCATTGGCGATCAGCCGTCCGAAAGGATCGGCTTCAACAGTTCCCCTGAGAGATTCAGGGCGGAATCTTTTCAGTTGCATAATGTGTTTCAGAGCTGCTACTATCTCGCGGGCTTTCCCGTTCGACAGGAAATTGATCTCTGTCCCTGAAGGATCGATACCTTCAAGCAAAACTGACAGGTTTTCCTCATTAACCGATTCCGGATCTTCAATAATGAAACCGATGGAGTCAATCCCTTTCATCAGGATATCGAGGGCTTTCCTGTTAGCTTCCCTGTATTCAGTCACCTTTATGTTCTGGCGAATCAGCCACTGAGCGGCGCCCGATCCGGTTCCATCTGCTTTTTCTCCCTCTGCCCTGCTTCTTAAAATAAGGGGAAGAAGATTGCCGGCATGATTCAGGTCCCTCAGGTCCTCCTCGCGGTAGAAAGGCATCACATCGAAACCTTCCCTGGTTTTCCATACAAGCTTTTCCCGGAAATCAGCCCCGCGAAGGTCGCCATTGATCTTTGAGATCCACTCACCGGTGGATACCGGTGGAAAGTTTTCAAATAGTTTTTTATGTTTCAAGTCAGTAAATTTTCCAGATAGTCTTATGGTCTCTTCGTCTCTCCGTCTCTTCGTCTCTTCGTCTCTTCGTCCCTTCGTCCCTTCGTCCCTTCGTCCCTTCGTCTCCTTTCCTATCTCCCCCTGGTCATTTCCCCGCAAACTCCATCAGGAACGATTTGATGAAGTCGTTCAGGTCGCCGTCGAGTACAGCCCCCACGTTTCCTGTTTCATAACCTGTACGGTGATCTTTTACAAGCTTGTATGGATGCAGGGTATAGGACCGGATCTGGGAGCCCCATTCAATTTTTTTCTTTTCCCCTTCAATCTTTGCCTGTTCCTCCTGCAGTTTCCTGAGTTCCAGTTCATAGAGCTGCGATTTGAGGATCCTCATGGCATTTTCCTTGTTGTTGAGCTGCGACCTGGTTTCCTGATTTTCTATCACTATGCCGGTTGGATGGTGCCGCAGCCTTACGGCCGTTTCTACCTTGTTTACATTCTGGCCACCTGCACCGCTCGACCTGTATGTTTCCCAGGTTATGTCGGCAGGGTTGACCTCGATCTCTATATTATTGTCCACCAGCGGTGTTATAAAGACTGATGCGAAGGTAGTCTGGCGTTTCCCCTGGGCGTTGAATGGAGAGATCCTCACAAGCCTGTGGACCCCATTTTCGCTTTTCAGGTAGCCATAAGCTCTTTCTCCCTCTATTTCGAGGGTTACCGATTTGACTCCAACCTCATCGCCCGGCAGAAAATCAAGCTCCCGGACCTTGTAATCATTTCTTTCGGCCCACCTCAGATACATCCTCATGAGCATTGATGCCCAATCGTTGCTTTCGGTTCCTCCTGCTCCCGAGTTGATCTTCAGTATTGCTCCCAGCTGGTCCTCCTCCTTCTGAAGCATGTTTCTCACTTCAAGATCTTCTATAAGTGAAAGGCTGAGGTCATACTGTTTGTCCACCTCCTCCTCGGAAGCTTCTCCCTCCCTGAAAAAATCAAAGATCACCTGAAGGTCCTCAAATCCCTGGTTTACCTTTTCATAACTAACGGTCCAGCTTTTTATCTGAGAAATTTCCCTGAGAAGCTCCTCAGCCGCTTTCGGATCATCCCAGAAGCCGGGCTTCTGAGTCAGGAGTTCCTTTTCCTTTATCTGATTTATTCTGCCTTCGATGTCAAAGATACCTCCTCAACGCATCGCGGCGTTCCGAAAGGTCCTTTATCTGTTCAATAGTTGTCATAGTTGGGTTTTGGGCAAATTTAGAATTTTTTAAACAATTAATATCTTTATGATCTCATAAGAGGCAAAACAGGGCAATGGACTGCCGCAATATTGACTGATGCTGAAATCCTGTCTGTACCGTAATCTGGTTGAAGCCGGCTGTGATGAAGCAGGCCGGGGCTGTCTTGCCGGTCCGGTAGCTGCGGCCGCGGTCATTCTTCCCAAAAACTACAAACATCCCGTATTGAACGACTCAAAGAAGCTGACTGCACGGCAGAGGTCGGAGCTGAGGGAAGAGATTATGAAGTCGGCCATTGCGTGGAAAGTAGCCTTTGTAGACAATCACGAGATTGATGAGATCAACATACTGAGGGCATCCATAAAAGCCATGCACCTTGCAATTGAGGGGTTGTCGAGGCAGCCTCAGTTCCTTCTGATCGACGGGAACAGGTTTGTACCGTACAGGGATATCGGCTACAGGACGATAATAAAGGGCGATGGCCTCTATTACCCGATAGCCGCCGCTTCTGTTCTTGCAAAAACTTTCCGTGACGAGTATATGGAAAAGATTCACGGGGAATATCCTGTTTACGGGTGGAACAGGAACAAGGGCTACCCGACGTCGTTTCACCGGGAGGCCATCCTTACCCACGGCATCTCTCCATACCACCGCAAATCATTTACCCTGTTCAACACCCAGCTTACCATTGAATTTTAAAATATAGAGTTATCTTTGACGCTTGACTTTTCAAATCCTAAATAATTCTTTTATGAAGAAATATATTCTTGTTCTTGTTGCACTGATTGCAGGTCTGGGTACAAAGGCTGTTCCGGATGAAGGTATGTGGGTTCTTCCGCTGATCGAGAAGCTCAATATCGGTAAAATGACCGAGCTGGGGCTGAAACTCTCGGCCGAAGACATTTACAGCATGAACAATGCAAGTATTAAGGATGCCATAGTGATTTTTGGAGGCGGTTGCACAGGTGAAATAGTATCTTCACAGGGACTTCTTCTCACTAACCATCATTGCGGTTACGGGCAGATCCAGGCTCACAGCAGTGTTGAGCACGATTACCTTAAGGACGGATTCTGGGCGATGACCAGGGAACAGGAGCTTCCTAATCCTAATCTCTCGGTCACCTTCCTTATCAGGATCGAGGACGTAACAGACCAGGTAATGGCAGCCGTTAAGGACGGGATGAGTGAGAAGGAAAGGACTTCGGCGATCAATGAAGTACGGAAGACTATTGAGAGCAGGGCTGCTGAAGGAACGCATTACAGGGCTGCTGTCTCATCATTTTACGGAGGCAATTACTTTTATCTTCTTGTTTATGAAAGGTACAACGATGTAAGGTTTGTAGGCGCTCCCCCTTCGTCGATAGGCAAGTTTGGATTCGACACCGACAACTGGGAATGGCCGCGTCATACCGGAGATTTCAGTGTCTTCAGGGTATACAGCGGTCCTGACGGCAAACCGGCGCCTTATTCGGCCGAAAACATTCCTCTCAAGCCAAAACACTGGCTGCCCGTGTCGCTGAAAGACCTTAACAAAGGTGATTTCGCAATGATACTGGGCTATCCCGGCAGGACACAGAGATATGCAACATCGTGGGAAGTTGATGAACTTCTTAAAATAACGCATCCCAACAGGATAAAGATCCGCGGTATCCGCCAGGAAATACTCATGGCCGATATGCAGGCCGACGAAAAAGTAAATATTCAGTATGCTTCAAAGTATTCGGGATCGTCAAACTACTGGAAATACTCTATTGGCCAGAAAGCTGGTCTCGAAAGACTTAATGTAAAGGCAAAGAAGCAGGAGACAGAAAACCAGTTCAATAACTGGATCTCTGCCAATCCCGGTAAGAAGGCCCTGTATGGTGAAGCGCTGAATCTTATAAGCAGGTCGGTCGAAGGCAAGGCGGAATTTACAAATGCACAGCAGTATATAAACGAATGTTTCCTGAATGGTTGTGAGATCCTCGATATGGATGCAGTGGCGAGCGCCATGATCAGCGCCCTGAAAGTCGGAGACAACAACCAGGTTGCGGACCTTAAGAACAGAATGACCGAATATATCGCTTCTTTTTATAAGGACTACAATCCCCCTACCGACAGGAAGGCAATGAAAGCAATGTTGAAGCTGTACCGGGAAGATGTTCCGGCAAAATTCCACCCGGATTTCTACACAACGGTCATCGACAAGAAGTTCAAGGGGAATATCGACAGGTATGTTGATGATCTTTTTGAAAGGTCGGTGTTTGCCGGCGAGCAGAAGCTTATGGCATTTCTTGAGAAACCTTCGCTTAAGGTCCTTGAGAATGACCCCGTACACCTGATCTCGGCTTCTATCGATAAGATTAGCCGTGAAGTATCGGGCAGCCTTTCGAATTTCGACGATGATCTGACGACCGGCCGGAGACTGTGGATTGCTGCGCTGAGGGAAATGGCTCCGGAAAAGACTCTTTATCCCGACGCCAACTCTACCATGAGACTGACATACGGCACGATAGAGGATTATGATCCGAAGGATGCGGTTACCTATAAATATTATACCACACTTCAGGGAGTCATCGACAAATACAAGCCGGGCGACTATGAATTTGATCTTCCGCAGAGGCTTATCGACCTCAACAACAGGAAGGAATTTGGAAGATATGCATCATCAAAGGAATATATGCCTGTTTGTTTTCTCACCACCAACGACATTACGGGTGGAAACTCGGGCAGTCCTGTTATGAATGCCGATGGTGAACTTATAGGGCTTGCCTTCGACGGCAACTGGGAAGCAATGAGTGGCGACCTTGCCTATGAAACGGAACTGCAAAGGACAATAGCAGTGGACATAAGATATGTACTCTGGGTGATGGACGTATATGCCGGAGCCGGACACCTTGTGGATGAGATGACCATCAGGGAATAGATTCTCAGCAGTCCGGCCTGACTGTTTTAAAAGGGATATTCGAAAACTTCATACTATGGGCATCAACTTACGGGAAATTCTTGCTGCATTTATGGTACTTTTTGCCATAATAGACATTACGGGATCGATTCCTATCATCCTCGACATAAAAGCCCGGGCCGGCATTGTGCATCCTATGAGGGTGACCCTTGTATCCTTCCTGATTCTGTGTGCATTTCTGTTCATCGGGACGCCGCTTCTGGGTATTTTCGGGGTTGATATCTCCTCTTTTGCCATTGCCGGTTCATTTATCATCTTTCTGATAGCCATGGAGATGATACTTGGAATAGAGCTTTTTAAGCAGGATGCCCACGGCAGCGGGTCAGTGTTCCCGATAGCATTCCCGCTTATTGCAGGCGCCGGATCGATAACTACAATCCTGTCGATCAAGGCGGAGTACAACACTATCAACATTTTCATTGCATTGTTGCTGAATATGGTGGTCATTTACCTCGTTCTCCGGCTTACTTCATTCTTTGAAAGGATACTGGGCAAGAGCGGAGTTTCGATCCTTAAGAAAGTGTTTGGTGTCATACTGCTTTCAATTGCAATAAAGCTTTTTCTTTCAAACACCGGCATAACCATTGCCAATGCCAGGTGAAATAACCATTTACACCGATGGAGCTTCCAGCGGCAATCCCGGCCCCGGCGGATACGGAGTGGTGCTTATCTGCGGCAGGCACAGGCTTGAGAAGTCGGGAGGATTCAGACTGACCACCAACAACCGTATGGAGCTGATGGCTGTGATAGTTGGACTTGAAGCCCTGAAGATCCCGGGCAGCAAAGTAGTCATTTACACTGATTCGAAGTATGTTGCCGACTCGGTTGAAAAGGGATGGGTTTTCAGCTGGGAGGCAAAAGGTTTTAAAAAGAAGAAGAATCCCGATCTCTGGATCCGTTTCCTGAGTGTCTACAGAAAGCATAATGTGAGATTTGTCTGGATAAAAGGCCATGCCAGCAATCCGGAGAATGAGTTGTGCGACCGTCTGGCAGTGGAGGCGGGAAAAAAGGAGGAGCTTGATGAAGACACGGGGTATAATCCGGAGGAAAACGGGGAAGATCTGTATTTACCATGAAAGGCCAGACACAACTTTATGAAGTACTTGACAAGCTTGGGATAAGCTTTGAATACCATGAACATCCGCCGCTGAACACTATCGAGGATGCCATTGTTCACTGGAAGGATTACAATTCAGGAAGATGCAAGAACATCTTCTTCAGAAATCACAAGGGCAACAGGCATTATCTGGTGATACTCGAACATCTTCGCCAGCTCGACATCCATGATCTTGAGAAGCGTCTCAGGCAGGGGAAACTGACTTTTGCCTCCGATCACCGCCTTCTGAAATATCTTGGTGTGCAACCAGGCTCAGTCAGTCCGTTCGGACTGATCAATGATACGGAGAATCATGTTCACCTTTTCATTGATGAACAGCTGAATGATTTTGAAAGACTGGCCTTTCATCCAAATGTGAATACGGCATCTCTGGTGATCTCGAAGGCTGACTTTTTAAGATTTCTCGAATTCACCGGGAATTCCTATGAATTCATCAGGCTGTACGACTGACGAAGGTTTCTATCTTTTGTACACCGGTTGCTTCCACTCCTCCATGGGCTCATACTTGCTCATGGAAGCCCACAGGATGCCGCGTTTCTGTATCTCGAGAGCCTGCGGCACATTGTAGTCGGATGCCACGTGCGCCAGTGAGGAATAGAACACTCTTCCCTTACCATATACCTTTTTCCAGACAACCGGTACCACGTTTCCTCCTATCCAGTCAGATTGCTTGTCGGTAAATGTAGTTGTGGCAAGCACTTTGACATTGGGGTCGACGTGAACATAGTACTGCTCGGAGTGCATGTCGAAGTCCTCCAGCCCCTTCGTCACAGGGTCCTTATGGTCTACAATGTTCACCCTGTAGTCGATAACACCTCCGGGGTGAGCCACCCATTGACCTCCAACCATGAACTGGTATTCGGTGTTGTTCCTGAAAGAGTCACCGAGACCCCCGTGCCAGCCGGCAATTCCTGTTCCTGATTTGACCGCTTCAAGCAGGGCTTTTTCCTGGTCGTTCTTTATGGTACCCATGGTCCACGACTGAATGATAAGGTCAAAATCCTTCTTCAGATCAAGCTGGGTATAGGAATCGAGAGTGTCGGACACCAGGACCTCGGCTCCCTCGGATTGCATCCAGGGAACAAGGATATCGCGGCATTTGTCGGGTTCGTGGCCCATCCATCCTCCCCAGACGAAAAGAACCTTTTTTCCTTTAAGGACCGATTCGGGAGGTTTAGGGATATTCCTTCCAATTACTCCCGGTACTATCATTGCTCCTGCTGCCAGAGCTGCGCTTTTTGTAATAAATGACCTTCGTGAAATCATGATATAGTATTTTCACCTAAGGTAATAATTTTTATGTGTGATATTCATGAGAACGAAGATTTAAATGGAATCAGCAGACACCGTGTTACTCTGTTACGGATTACCTGTCGCTCATAGTGAAGAAAAAATGCTTACCCGTTGTCACTTCCGTCGAGGCTTCTTGTTTAGAATTAATATTTATTAACCCGTCAGCTGAATCAAAATGAAATTTTCATCGTCTTTAATCGGGACCTTAAAAAGAATGTTATTATATGAGAAATATTTGCATGTGTATTGCCGGTATACTGTTTTTATCAGTGGTTGTAACCGGACAGCCGGCCGAAAAAAAGAGGTATACAGCAGAAAGATTAAAAACAGCGCCTTCCATTGACGGGATACTTGATGACGAAGCATGGAAAGAGGGTGTGTGGATCGACGATTTCACGCAGTATGAACCTTATAATGGAGCAAAGCCTTCGCAGCGGACCGAGTTCAAGATATTGTTTGACGATGACAATATATATGCTGCATTCAAGGCTTTTGATACCAGTCCCGACAGTATTGTCAGCCGGCTGACAAGGCGTGATGAGCCTGACGGTGATCTGGTTGCAGTCATATTTGACAGCTACCACGATCTCCGTACCGGATTTCTTTTCGGAGTTGCGTCCAGCGGGGTCAAGTATGACCAGATCTTTACAAATGACGGTGACAATGAGGACGACTCATGGGATCCGAACTGGTGGGTAAAGACCTCCGTCAACAGCGAAGGCTGGACAGCCGAGATGAAAATTCCGTTCAGCCAGGTCAGGTTTGAAAAGAACTCAGGTGATATCTGGGGGCTTGATGTTATCCGCGATTTGTACCGGAAGAATGAAACCTCCTTGTGGCAGCATATACCAAAGGATGCACCCGGATTGATTCACAATTTCGGGGAGCTGGCCGGACTGGAGCAGATAAAGCCCAGGAAAATATTTGATGTGACGCCTTATGGAGTTGCAAAGCTTGAAAGCTTCAAGGCCGAGCCCGGGAATCCATTTCTTGAAAAGGGAAGGAAGTACGGCCTTAACGGAGGCATCGATGCCAAGATCGGTGTGACCAATAACATGACCATGGATCTCACCATCAATCCCGACTTCGGGCAGGTAGAGGCTGACCCTTCGGAAGTTAACCTTTCCGCCTATGAGACATTCTTCAGCGAAAGGAGGCCTTTCTTCATCGAGGGAAACAATATTACGAATTTCAATATTGGCATCGGCGACGGTGATGTCGGGAATGACAATCTCTTCTATACAAGAAGGATAGGCCGAAGGCCTCAGGGATCTCCCGACCTTGAGGACGGGATGTATGCTGACGTACCGAATTTCACCACCATCATCGGGGCGGCAAAACTCACCGGAAAGACTAAAGACGGGCTTTCACTTGGGTTTGTCGAGGCAGTCACAAGCGAGGAAAAGGCTGAGATCGACAACAACGGCGAAAGATCGTACGAGACGGTGGAACCACTAACCAACTATATGGTGGGAAGAGTTCAGAAAGACTTCAACGAGGGAAAAACCATCGTGGGGGCAATTTTCACAGGGACCAGCCGCAATCTGGATGAGAATCTCGATGACTTCATGCATAAATCAGCCTATTCCGGAGGAATCGACTTCACCCAATACTTCAAGGACAAAAAATGGATGTTTAATGCCAATACGGCTTTCAGTCAGGTCAGGGGGACCACTGACGCACTTGACCGTACACAAAAATCATCGGCAAGATATTTCCAGAGGCCCGACAAGGATTATTCAGTCTACGATCCGACCCGCACATCCCTTTCGGGAGCCGGCGGAAGAGTTCAGCTCGCGAAACTTGACGGACACCTGAATACAATGGCTGTTGTATTATGGAAAACGCCGGGATTTGAGATCAACGATCTGGGTTACCTTCAGCAGGCCGACAGAATTATGCCTTTGCTCTGGGTGGGTTACAACCAGTGGGAGCCAAAGGGCATTTACCGCCGTTACAATATCAACACTGATATCTGGACTATCTATAACTTCGGAGGTGTAAGGGTCCAGACCGGGCTTGAAGGAAACATAAGCATGACATTCAAGAATTTCTGGAATGCATTTATCTATGGCAACGTACAGACAAACGCCCGCGATGCCTCATTGCTGAGGGGAGGCCCGACAATGATTACCCCCGGACGGATGTTCCTTAACGGAGGGTTCTCTACCGACAGCAGGAAAAAACTGGAGCTGGAGTTCTACGGTAATTACAACAAGGGCTTTGAGAACAACCTTGAGAACATGTCGCTCGGTACCGGAATATCCTGGAAACCCACCAACTTTCTCAGGGTTTCTCTTAATCCCGGATTCTCGAAATCATTCACCGAGCTTCAGTATGTGACTGAAACAGATATGGGTGAAGATGCCAGATACATCTTCGCCAGCATCGACCGTAAAACGATAAACACCTCCCTCAGGATAAACCTGAACCTTAGTCCCGATCTCACATTGCAGTACTGGGGTCAGCCGTTCATAGCATCAGGCAGATACTATGATTACAAGTATATTACTGATCCGATGGCCGATAAATTCAGGGACAGGTTCCACACCTATTCGGCAGGTGAGATCACCAGGCTGGACGGATCAGCGGAAATAGACGAAAACCTTGATGGAGCAGTTGATTACACATTCGATACCGGTGACTTTAACGTTCAGGAATTCCTTTCCAACCTTGTAGTCAGATGGGAGTACTCGCCGGGATCCTCAGTGTATCTTGTCTGGAGCCAGACCAGAAGCGGGTTCAATCCCTCAGGACGAATGGAATACCTGAATAATATGGGCGACCTTTTCGACCGGAATCTCTTCCGGAACGATGATGATTACAGGATGAGGAACGTGTTCCTGGTAAAGTTCAGTTACAGGTTCGGACTTAATTAAAATCAGTCGTGCAAGTCATGCAAGTCGTGCAAGTCGTGCAAGTCAATTCCGACCTGCAAGACCTGCATGACCTGCATGACCTGCATGACCTGCGTGACCTGCATGACTTTTAGAAACCTGAGCCTTCCAGTCTGCCGATTTCATCATACAACGCCCTGAAACAATTCGCAGGTGTGTTGCTGCCTTCTTCCTTTCTTCTGCCATAGTAAGTGTCGAGGAACTGGTTGCTGCCCGACCATACAGTCTGGACCATTCCAAGGAATCTCTCCTTCATTTCGGGGGTGGAGCTGTTCCTGAATTTCACCATATCTTTTGCCTGAAGTACGGCATTTTCCGGCATGCGCCACGGACAGGTAACAACTCTGAGACCTTTCATTGCAAAATAAACAGCCGTCTGATCGGGTCGTTCATAATGCCAGTCGCATATTACAACATCCTTGGGTATAAGGTCGACAGCTCTGTGAGTGTTGTTGAAGCTTGCTTCCCATTCGCCAAGTCCGGTTGTCCTGCCGTCAAGCAGGCGGTCGCCCCATATCCACAGTTCCCTTCCTTTTGATGCAAGGTGATCTCGTATCTTCCTCACCTCCCCTGCAAAAAGCTCTGCCGGATCCCTTCCTGCACATCTCGGACATTGGCGCTCCGCAATATAAAAAACCTCATCCATTCCAGCGTGAAAAGAATCAGTTTCAAAGGCATCGCAGATCTCGTCGACCAGGGCAAAAACAACATCATGAACATCAGGATGAAGAGGACAGTAGCTCTTGCAGTACAATCCGTCCGGGTTGGGCCATTCATACTTTTCAGGCATTCTGACATCTGGTGTCTCGTCAAATTCAGGATATTCCCTCAGGAGATTGCCAATCGTTCCGGCCCACGACTGGTGCCCCAGAAGGTTTATCTGGGGAATTATCCGGATATCATGCCTGCGGCATTCCGTTACCAGCCGTTTCACATCCTGCTTCGATAAAGCTCCTGAATCCCTCAGTTCCGGGTGGCTTTCGTATTGAAAATTGAAATCAACTCTCAGAATGAGAGTATTCACCTTTCGCGGGGCGAGTTCTTCATCAATGAATTTTATGAAATCATTCAGACCGTCGGGCCGGGGGGCTCCTATGCAGAAACCCCTGACCGGGAATAATGAGTCAATCTTCTCAGTGTTTCCCGGCCATGCTTCAGCCGGATTGATCGCCAGGAGTGCCGCCAGCACTGCCAAAACTGTTTTTTTCATGGCATTATTTATCAGATTTTTGTTATTCCAAGCCCTGGACTGTCAGGAAGAACCACTTTACCTTCAACGACACTCAGTCCGTGAAATGGATCATTACTTATAAGGAGGTTACCGTCGAGGTCGCACCAGTCTACCAGCGGGGAAAGCTGGGCGGCAGCCGAAATGGCACATGAGGTTTCGGTCATGCATCCTATCATTACTTTCATGCCAAAAGCCCTTGCAATATTGATCATCTTCATGGCAGTATTCATGCCGCCGCATTTCATAAGTTTAATATTAATCCCTGAGTACACATCTTTGTTATCCATGAGGTCGGAGATATTCCTTACAGCTTCATCCCCTATTATGGGAATGGGACTTTTTTCTGTAAGCCAGGCATTATCATCCCTCATTTCTTTCGGAAGGGGCTGTTCAAGGAAGACCACACTTTTTTCCTTAAGCCACCAGGCCATCTCAAGGGCATGATTCCGGTCTTTCCATCCCTGGTTTACGTCGGCGCAAAGAGGCTTGTCGGTGACGGACCTGATGACTTCTATCATTTCCCTGTCGTTATCCCTTCCAAGCTTGACCTTAAGAATCTTATAAGGTTCTGCTTCAAGCACCTTCTGCCTTATTACCTCGGGAGTATCCAACCCGATAGTGAAGCTGGTGAGTGGAATTTTTGAAGGATTCAGTCCGTACAGCCTGTAAAAAGGTTCACCTGTCAGTTTTCCTATCAGGTCGTGAAGGGCGATATCGACCGATGCCTTGGCTGCAGGGTTCCCGGGCATTACGCTCTCAACGTATTCGAGGATATCGACCAGAAGGAAGGGATCGCTGAATTGTGAAAGGTTGACCCTGGATAAAAATGTTGCAACGGATTCGTGGCTTTCGCCAAGGTATGGCGGCATGGAGGCCTCTCCATACCCTTTCACTCCGTCGAATTCAACCTCTGTAAGCATAACCGGCGTGGTGGTCCGGGAACTTGTAGAAAGGGTGAATGCGTGCTTAAGCTGAAGAGTATACGGGGTGAACATGAGTGACAGCTTTCCGCTGCCCTTCCTTTTCCTGTTGATTTTCGGGCTTACAAGGAATGGCTCTGCTGCCGCGGCCCGGGTACCTATCAAAGTACCGCCTATCAGGTAGCTGCTGTATCTTAAGAATTCCCTTTTATTCATGTTAAAATTTCATTACAATTAAAAGTTGGTGGTTACCGGGTATTGACTGCTGGTTGCTCCCTTACACTTTGTGACTGACTGCCAACTGCTTTCTGCCAACTGCCGGCTTTGAAAAATTACCTGCCATCCATCAAATCACCTAAAAATACCAGGGGTGTTCCGGCAGGGGCATGGCTCCCTTCCCTGACTGTGTCCCGATCATCCTTCTTGCCCCCAGGTAGGAATCCCTCCGAGCCCTGCTGAAATTCGCCCTTGTGGAGTCGAGACTGTTCATTTTTACCATTCCCGAACAATGAATGAATTCACCGTTGCCGATATACATTCCAACATGGGTTGCCCGTGGCCGGCCGCGCCTCGATGAACCGAAGAACAACAGATCACCTGCTTTGAGAGAATCGGGAAATGACTCCCTTCTGGCCCTGATCCTTAGGCCGTTCTGAAACTGCTGAGATGCGTCACGGTCGAGGATAATGCCATTTAGAAAATATACGGTTTTCACAAAGCCGCTGCAGTCAAATCCCTTTGCGGACGTCCCTCCCCAGAGGTAAGGGATCCCCATGAACGACTCAGCTGAGGAAACAAGGTTCCCGGGTGTAAGCAATTCTATGGCCTGAAGTTTTTCCAGGCGGACGGCTGTTCCGACGGGGATAAATCCAATTCGTCCGTCGGGGAGCCTGACATCAAAACCTTCCCTGCCTTCGCCGGTGATCTCCGCGATACATCCGGCCACAATATCGGAAACCGTCTTCGCTTTTGTTCGATCCAACCAGATATCCCCCGTTTTGGCAGTATAAAACAGCCTCTCAGACGATTTCCACAAAATGTGTTCACTTGTGGTTTTTAATGCAATGGCATCACTGTCAACCCACCCAAGGTACATGTCGGGAGTCTGAATCAGGAGCCAGCCGTTTTCTTTTTTAAAAATCTTCACCGGAGTTCCCATGAGCGCCTGGCTGACCATTTCGGCATCGTATGAAGATGTGAACCTTATATTACATACGCTTACATTCACAAGACCCCAGGGATCGGCTGAAAGTTCCTGCTTCGGAAGAACGGTAAGACTGTCAAGGAAAGGCACTCCCTTTTGTTTGAGAATGTCCGTAATTGCATTTTTTGCTTCAGGTACAGTTGTCTCGCCCCTGAGAACAAGTTCAGATCCGGAAGATGTGAGTTGCGCATCGAAAATCCCTTCCCTAAGATCAGGCACCCATACTATTCCAATCGAATCAATTAGATGGCTGAGAGCGGGAGGTACGGCGCTTTGCTTACTGGCACATCCGGCTGTCATGAGAATAACAATGAAGACGATTACTCCTTCTATCCGGGCTTTTTGCAGAATTGTTCTCATTTATCGTATATAATTTCCATTTCATAATCCCACTTGTCAAAATAGAGGTTCCCTCCCTTCCACTCAACCTCACCCCTCTGGAAATCGTAAGGCTCGCTTCTGTAGAAAGTCTTTTCGGGCCAGAGTCGGCCTGCCACTCCCTTGTTGACAATAAGCCTGTAGGAATCGATCCCCGAAATATAGAACTCCTTCAGTTTCCTGTCTTCAGTATACTGGAGCCCGTACGAAATATCGGCCGGGATCCATCCAGTGCCTTCGAAATAAACCTCGCACCAGTCGTGAAGGTTTTTTCCGTCAGGCGGCACCTTCCATCCGCTCTGCCATCTTACAGGAATCCCCTTATACCGGAGCATCGACATCAGCAGGAAGGTTTGCATCCCGCAGTCGCCCCGGCGGTTCTGAATAACATATTCCGGAATGTTTTTCATGATCGAGTATTCCTGAGCGCCGGCCCAGGGAATGTTGTCAGTGAACCACAGGTAGATCTTCCTGTAAGTTTCAAAAGGATTTCCCCCCTCCCCTGCTATTGAATCGGTAAGCCTCTTTACATTCTCAGTAAAACAGATGTGCGGCAGCTGTTCCGAGGTATATTGTTTATACAACGTTGAGCTTGTGTCGTACGGCCGGCAGATTATTTCCTCCGGGTCAAAATATTGCCCGCGTGCCTCAAAGCTGAAGGATGCTTTGAACACCACCGGTTTACCCTTTTCAGATCTGGCCTCCATATAGATTGTCCTGTGGACTGCCGAATCGGGAGCTATAACAGGATCTCCGGGTGAAGCTGAGATGAATTTTACATTTCCCTGCCTTGGATGGTCTTCCCTGGGATAAGGCAGCCAGCATCTGATTACTTCACCCGGCGGGACGGCATCAGGAAGAACCTTAAGAGTGTAATTAATTGTAAATCCGGCAGGAAGAACAGGTGTGGCTGCAGCTTCCGATGCTTTCATGATTGACCGTGTGTGGCTTTTCCTGTGAATGATTTCCGGATCGGATGCTTCCATGCTGTCCCTGGCTGCCCGGTTCAGATGAAAGTCCCGTATCAGCCGGAGATTGGAGGCAGCCCTGCTGAAGTATCTTTTCTCACCGTTTATAATCTTGTATTCCAGCCAGTTTCTCCTTTCCATTCCGTCCTTTTCCTCAGCCGGAAGCTTACCGATTAATTTTCTCAGCTGCCTGTCAATTTCCTTTTCGGAATATGGGAAGTCAAGAGCTGTTCTTTCTTCCGTTATTGAAAGAGTATCCCGGGGTAAAGCAGGTTTTACCTCAATTTCGGGAGTCTGGCCGCATCCGGCCGAAATTATTAGCAGAAATGCCGGGACAAGGTTAAACAGGGTGCTTTTCATTTGTTGATTTCGCAGGCATAAATTTATAAAAATAGGAATACAATTGCACATCGTATTCCCGGCGGTGATTCAAAAGTGAATTCGGCTCATTACCACTAATACCTGACGGTGAAATCCCTGTAATTCACGGGTGGATAAACATCAACTGTAACTGATTCCACATATCCCGGCCCCTTTCTGCACCATTCTGTGAAATCCCTTAACTGCTTCCTTGATCCTTCAGCCTCAATGCAGACACTTCCGTCAGGCATATTCCTCACAAAACCCTTTATCCCCAGGCTTGCAGCTTCCCTTACCGTCCGCCACCGGAATCCTACTCCCTGTACATAACCAGTGACATGTATCTTGTAAAGGAGTTTTTCTTCCATGAACTTTTACGGACTAACCTGCCTGATGAATTATGTTAAAATTAAGAATAAAATTTGTATCCGGGAGCAAAAGCACGGCACCGTTCTGTTCAAATAAACAATCCGGCTACGGTATGTTTTTAAAATCCATTACCTTTATAAGACCTAAAAGTATTCACCCGAAATGACTGCAATAATCAGATCAATTGTAATCTTTTTGCTGACTATAAGTTATACCTTAACAGGACTCAGCCAGACATATAGCAGCAATGATCCGTCCAAAAGTCCACAGTCAGTTTTCTGGCCTTCAGGGAAAAAAATGGCTCTGAGCCTCACATTCGACGATGCCCGTTTTTCGCAGATAGATACAGGCATCCCGCTTCTCGACAAATATGGTGTAAAGGCGACATTTTATATCTCCCCCGGGAGCATGCTGCAACGGGCTGACGGTTGGAAATCAGCTGTTATGAACGGCCATGAGATAGGCAATCATTCGTTATATCACCCCTGCTCGGGTAATTTCACATGGTCGAGAAACAAAGCCCTGGAGGAATACTCGCTGGAGAAAATGACCTCCGAACTTGATTCAGCGAACAGGCTGATTCAAAAGGTTCTTGGCGTTGTTCCCGTCTCATACGGGTATCCTTGCGGGCAGACCTACATAGGAAGGGGAATAAATACAAAAAGCTATGTTCCCCTGGTGGCTTCGATGTTCAGCAGCGGAAGAGGCTGGATGAATGAAGCTCCGAATGATCCGGTTTTCTGCGATCTTTCTCAGCTGAATGCCTCGGAGCTTGACGGTAAATCATTTGAACAGGTGCTGAAATTGATTGAAACAGCCAGGACGGGAGGACACTGGCTTGTGCTTGCCGGCCACGAAATGAATGTTGAAGGGTACCAGACATCGAGGCTGGCAACTATCGAAGCAATCTGTAAATATGCATCAGATCCGGCAAATGGAATCTGGATCGACAATGTTCGCAATGTTGCTAGCTATGTCAACAGGGAAAGACTGTCAAACTCGATTTCAAAGTACCGGAAAGGTGAAATAACTGTTAAAGCCCGACCAGGTTCAAAAGTCTCTGTAGAGCAGCTCAGCCATGAATTCTGGTTCGGATGCGCCATAAGCAATGGTATGGCTGACGGCTGGATGAAGGAAGAGGACCTTAAGCAGTACAAGGAAAAGTTCCTTGAGAACTTCAATTCGGCTGTAACAGAAAACGCTGTGAAGTGGTACAGTATGGAGCAGAAAAAGGATCAGGTGAACTATGCCATAGTCGACGGAATACTGAAATGGACCGATGAAAACAACATCCCTCTCAGGGGACACAATCTCTTCTGGGGCATCCCTAAATTCGTTCAACCCTGGATCCAGGAGCTGAGCGACGAGGAACTGATGCGAAGGATAAAGGACAGGGCAATAACCGTAACCTCGAGATACAAAGGAAGGTTTGCCGGATATGATCTTAACAACGAAATGATACATGGCAATTATTATGAGGACCGCCTGGGTCCGGAGATCACAAAACAGATGGCCCGGTGGGCTCATGAAGGTGATCCGGAAGCACAGCTCTTTGTGAACGATTACGACGTCCTTACCGGCAACCGCCTGGCCGACTATATGGCTCATATCAGGTCGCTGCTCAAACAGGGAATACCCATAAAAGGAATTGGAGCCCAGGGTCACCTTCATTCTGATACTTTCGACAGGCAACAGCTTCAGAATGCCCTCGATTCACTTGCAATCTTCGGACTTCCGGTACTGATCACCGAGTTCAATATGCCCGGGCAAAGGTCAAAATACTATACTGAGAAGATAATGACCATGACACGGGAGGAGGAAGAACAAAAAGCCAGGGAACTTGTCGATTATTACAGGATCTGTTTTGCTCATCCTGCCGTTGAAGGCATTCTGATGTGGGGATTCTGGGAAGGAAACAACTGGATACCCGTTTCATCGCTTTACAGGCGTGACTGGTCGCCCACTCCTGCCGCCGGTGCTTACCAGAACCTTATCTATAAAGAATGGTGGACTAACTTGTCGGGAACTGCTGGAGCAGACGGCACCCTGACGGTTCCTGCCTTCTTCGGAAAGTACAGGATCACGGTAGACGGGGTTTCAACCGAAGCTGAATTGAGCAAACAAAGTGGAAAAATATTTGTTGAACTCAGGTAGCCTTATCAGTGCTGTCATAAAAGAAATCACTTTAAATATGCGTTTTAAATTTCCATTACTGATCCTGCCAATCCTGATCCTTGGCTGCGGATCACAAAAGCCGGTTCCTGAAGCAGCCATTGAATCGATCACCGCCGAAGATATGAAAAACCATATAGCGGTGCTTGCCTCCGATGAATTTCTGGGAAGGTTTCCGGGAACCGAAGGTGAAGAAAAAACCATCAACTATCTCGCCGAACAATTCAGGCTTGTCGGCCTGAAGCCGGCCAATGGTGACAGCTGGTTTCAGGAGGTACCGCTGCTCCGGCTGACATCCGATCCCGCAAAGTCACTGTTGATAACAGGAGGAAAAGCTTCCATAAGTCTCTCATCGCCGGTTGATTTCGTGGGATGGTCGCCGCAAACTTCGGAACAGGTCACGATAGAAAACTCTCCGCTGGTATTCGTCGGCTACGGCATCAATGCCCCGGAATTCGGGTGGAACGACTATGAAGGAATTGACGTGAAAGGTAAAACAGTTCTGATGCTTGTTAACGATCCGGGGTATGCAACCTCCGATACCAGCCTGTTTCATGGCCGTGCCATGACCATTTACGGCAGGTGGACATACAAGTTTGAAGAAGCTGCGCGGCAGGGTGCCAGGGCGGCTGTCATTGTTCATGAGACCGGCGCTGCAGCCTATCCCTGGAGCGTGGTCGTAAACAGCTGGTCGGGATCGAATTACTCCCTTGCCGGCAATTCACTGTCACGTTCGGACCTTCAGGTTCAGGGATGGATTACTACCGAATCCGCCGGAAAGATTTTTGAATCCGCTGGTCTTGATTATAAAAAAATGATCGCCTCAGCAGCAGGGAGAGGATTCAGGGCTGTCGATATGAAAATGAAAGCTTCGGTCAGTTTCAGCAACCAGGCAATCAATGTAACATCAAACAATGTGGCAGGGGTATTGCAAGGCAGTAAGCGGCCGGATGAGTACATTATTTACACTGCCCACTGGGATCATTTCGGGGTCAACCCTTCAATCAGCGGTGATTCAATCTTCAACGGAGCGCTCGATAATGCAACGGGAACTGCTGCCCTGATTGAACTGGCTCAGGCTTTTATAAGCCTCCCGAAAAAACAGGACCGGTCGATACTCTTCCTTGCCGTCACAGGCGAGGAACAGGGTTTGCTTGGGAGCAGGCATTATGCTGCCAATCCTCTTTACCCTCTTGACAAGACCGTTGGAGTGATCAACATGGATGCCCTTAATATAACAGGAAAGACAAAGGATATTGCGATAATAGGCCTCGGCATGTCAGATCTCGATGAATATATGACAGGTGTGCTTGAGAAATATGGACGCTATGCCACACCTGATCCCTTTGCGGAACAGGGAGGCTTTTTCCGGTCCGACCACTTGAGTTTTGCTGAAGCCGGGGTCCCGGTGTTGTATCCATCTTCGGGTGTTGATGATGTGGAAAGAGGCATCGAATGGGGTAAAGCCGAATCAGACAGGTTCATAGCCCGGCACTACCATAAACCGTCGGATAACTACAATCCGGGTGAGTGGAGATTCGACGGGATGATAGAAGATATCAGGGTATTCTTTGAAACGGGCTACCTGTTAAGCATGACAGATGAGTTTCCCGGTTGGAAGCCCGGTTCGCCCTACCTTAAGCTCAGGGAGGAGATGATGAAAGAATAACTGTCAGCACTGATTATTCCAAACCTTTTAATACATTGAAATTTAATCTGTTAAACAAAAAATATGAAATACAGAACATTCGGACGAACAAACTGGAAAGTGAGCGAAATAGGCTACGGCATGTGGGGCATGGCAGGCTGGACAGGCTCAGATGATGAAGAATCCCTGCAAACACTTCAGCTTGCAGCTGATCTTGGTTGCACATTTTTCGACACTGCATGGGGTTACGGCGCCGGTAAAAGCGAAGGACTGCTCGGACAACTGGTAAGGGCAAATCCTGACAAAAAGCTTTACACTGCGACCAAAATGCCTCCAAAGAACTTCAAATGGCCGGCAAGAAGGGAATATACCCTCGACGACTGCTTCCCTCCCGACCATATAGAGGAATATGTCAACAGAAGCCTTAAAAATGCAGGGCTGAAGTCATTCGATCTGATGCAGTTCCATACCTGGGAGGATGACTGGCTCGAGGATGATCGCGGAATAAAAAGGATGCTCGGTCTGAAGGAACAGGGATTATTCCATGCCATAGGCATCAGCATAAACCGCTGGGAACCATGGAACGGAGTAAAAGCAGTTAAAAGCGGACTGATAGATTCAGTTCAGGTCATCTACAACATTTTCGACCAGAATCCGAAGGATGAGCTGTTCCCTGCTTGCCGTGAAATGAACGTGGCAGTCATCGCACGTGTACCCTTCGATGAGGGGACTCTCACCGGAACCCTGACCAAAGATTCAAAATGGCCTGAAGGAGACTGGAGAAATACATATTTTGTCCCCGAAAACCTCAATGCCAGCGTTGACAGGGCGGAAGCGCTCAGGCCTCTTTTGCCTGAAGGAGTAAGCATGCCTGAAATGGCCTTGCGCTTCATCCTTGGCGAACCAACTGTCAGCACCATAATCCCGGGCATGAGAAAGCCTTCACATGCAAGGACTAACCTGGCTGCCAGCGATGCCGGTCCTCTTGCGCCCGGACTGATGAAGGAACTCGAAAAACACCGTTGGGACAGAAGACCTACGGGCTGGTCGCAGTAGAAGTCAGACCGGTTCTGAAAGTTCTGAAAGTTCTGCCGGTCAAATAACCGGTATTACCGGCCGGACTTTTTTTCTCAGAGCAATATTTGGATTGCATAAATATTATTGATTTCTTTGTTATAACAATGTTATAACATCGCGTAAACAATGGAAATCCAGGTAATTCAGATCGGCAACTCGAGAGGGATCATCCTGAGCAGGGCCATCCTCGAGAGGTACAACATTCAGAACAAGGTTCAGCTTGAGCTCAGGAAGAACCACATCAACATCACACCTGTAAATGAAACGAGGAAAGACTGGGACAGGTCGCTGACAGTTATGAACTCGAAAGGTGAAGATATTCTCCTGATAAAATAGTGAAACCAGTAATATACCCAGCTCATGATGGAAGCAATCCAGTACAGCATTGTGCTGACAGGTAAGGATTTATCATCCGGAACCGACACGGCGGGAAGTGTTCAGTGTATTGTAATCAGTCCCGCGGAAATGAACCGGTCTCTGAGAACAGTTATCGTGGCGCCTCTCGGACCCGACACCGGAGATTATCCTACAAGGGTAAGAATTAAATCGGGTAACAGGATGTTAAGGGCTGCGCTCGACCAGATCACCACCATTGAAAGCAAACGGATCCTGAGATCGACAGGGGAAGCTTCTCCCTCAGAGATTAAGAAGATCAAATCAATCCTTAAGGAGATACTGGTGGATTAACATTTGCAACTGTTACTCCCTGTTCAAAAGAAGGGTGCAAATCCGCTGAACTGTCTTCTCCGGGTATGCTGCTCATGGAAGATGCCGGGATAAACATAGTAAAAAAACAATAAATCTAATTGAGGTTTTTGCAGACGTAAATAATAATGGGGTAATGAACAGGATTTCGGTCTTTTGCGGCTCAAGCCGGGGCAACGATGACATCTTTGAAAAGCAGGCTTTCAGTCTGGGAGAAAAACTTGCTTTGAGGAAAATAGAGCTTATTTATGGCGGGACGAATATCGGATTGATGAATGCGGTTGCAGAAGGCGCTTTAAGCAAAGGCGGCAGGGTGACCGGTGTTCTGCCCGGGTTCATAAGGGACAAGGGCATAGCCCATCCCGGACTTACCGAGCTTATTACCGTCGACACAATGCATGAAAGAAAGAGCAAAATGCACGAGTTATCCGACGGTATCATTGCTCTTCCGGGAGGTTTCGGCACCCTGGAGGAATATTTTGAAATGCTCACATGGGGACAGCTCGGCCTTCATCGTAAACCTGCGGGTATCCTTAATATAAATGGATTTTATGATCCGCTTATTGCCCTGGCCTCGGTAATGAAGGCAAACGGTTTTATTAAGGAATCGAGCAGAAGGATGCTTCTAATCACTGACAATATCGACGCACTAATTGATATGTTGGAAGATTATAATGCTCCGGCAGTGGACAAATGGTCAATTACCAGGGATTTTCAGGCATGATCGACGGTTCTTAAGAAAATAAAAGTTACCAAACATGAAAAGTGATCCGGAAAACAGGAAAAAAAATGCAGTTGTATTCGGAGCAACAGGTCTGATCGGGAAAGAGCTTGTAAAGGCTCTTCTCTCCGATGTATCGTATGAAAATGTAACGGTAGTGGTTCGAAATCCACTTGTTGTTACCGATTTAAAGCTAAGCCAGATTAAGCTCGCTGATTTCTCAAAGCTCCCTGAGCTGAAGGGAAAGCTGAGATCAGGCGACTGGTTCTGCTGCGTCGGGACAACAATAAAAACAGCAGGTTCGCAGGAAGCTTTTACCAGTGTTGACCTGGGAATACCCGTGGCGATTGCGGGACTTGCCGAAGCCGCCGGCGCCGGTTCGCTCGTTGTAATCTCATCAATAGGGGCAGATGCCTCTTCCGGGGTTTTCTACCTCCGGACCAAGGGTGAGATGGAAAAAGAAGTAAGGGAGATATTTAAGGGAAAGCTCAGCTTTGTAAGGCCCTCACTGCTGATGGGCGACAGGGGAGAATTCCGTCTGGCCGAAAGTGTTTCTGCCGTGTTCATGAAGGTCCTGGGATGGATAATGGCGGGCCCCCTGAGAAAATACAGGGGAATAAAGGCCGGCGACCTGGCCAGGGCCATGATTATAATCTCAAACAGGGAGGATGCCGGACTTATCTATGAATCGGAGGAACTGCAAAGAATTATCAGATAATGATATAAGGTTTATTAAAAGCTTGAACTAAACTATTTGACATGCAAAAAAAAATTATCCCTGCAGCGTTGTTTATCATTCTGGCTCCGGTTGTAGCCGGTCAGAACAAGGACAAAGCAGTTTACAGAGAATCCAGACCGGGATTCTATCAGAATTCAATATTGAAAGACGACCGGGAAGTAAGGGAAAAAGCTGAGCCTGTTCCGGTATCCCGGACCCTTGCGGTCGACCTCACGGGAGTTTCGCTTCCGAATAAGGTTGATCTGTACAGGGTGCAGTGGCACAATGCTCCTGTTTCGCAGGGAAACACAAGTACCTGCTGGTGCTTCAGTACCACCTCATTTCTTGAATCGGAAGCTTACAGGATAAATAAGCTCCAGGTCAGGTTGTCGGAGATGTATACCGTTTACTGGGAGTATGTTGAAAAAGCCAGACGTTATGTAAGGGAAAGGGGCAACTCGGCTTTCGCTGAAGGTTCCGAGGCAAATGCTGTTACCAGGATGTGGAAGCAATATGGTATAGTGCCGCTCGAGGCTTACACAGGGCTGACCGGCGGTCGCAAATATCACAATCATGAGGATATGTTCAGCGAGCTCAGCGGTTTTCTTGCATCCGTCAAGGCTAATTCGCTGTGGAATGAAGAATATGTGATACAGACGGTTAAGTCGATAATGAACAATTATCTGGGAGTGCCTCCGGCTGAAATTACAGTGAATGGAAAGAAGATGACACCGCTTCAGTACCTTACCGAAGTGCTCAGGATAAATCCCGACGATTATGCCGATATTCTTTCCTACAGGCAGGAGCCCTGGTACAGGCAGGTTGAATATAAGGTTCCCGACAACTGGTGGCACAGTTCAGATTATTATAACATCCCGCTCGAGGAATTCATGTCGGCCTTAAAGAATGCTGTCAGGAAAGGCTTCACTGTAAGCATCGGGGGAGACGTTTCAGAGCCCGGACTTGACCGTACCACACAATGTGCTGTAATTCCTGATTTTGACATTCCCTCCGGGTTTATCAATGACGATGCCCGCCAGTTCAGGTTCACGAACAAAACCACCACCGACGATCATGGAATGCACATTGTGGGCTATACTGAAAAGGATGGCAGGGACTGGTACATGCTCAAAGACTCCGGAGCCGGATCGAAGAACAACGATCCTGCTGCGAAGGAATGGGGTTATTATTTCTTTTCTGAGGATTACGTGAAACTCAAGATGATGGATTTCATGGTACATAAAGACGCCGTGAAGGATGTTCTGGCAAAGTTCCGGAATGAATGATCAGATCCAGGTCAAAAATCCTGACTATTTCTTCCTGTAGGAATAGGCATCCCTGTAAACCCTGTTGATCCCGTCGGCCCGGTAAGCCTTGTTCTGGAACATCGACGACTTCACGTTGTTTGCAGCATCGCTGTATGCAGGGCACACTTCCTTGTTGCACGCAGTAAGCAACAAAAGAGCTGATATGAGCAGCAGCAGTTTCTTCATAAGCGTAAATATAATTATTTGTCTCTAATAACTAATCCCCTCTCTTTTGGTTGAACAATTGTTTTTTTCTCTTGTTTGAAATAAAAAGGGACAGATGAAACCAGCTACCGGCATTCTGACCAGGATACTTCAGACAAGCAGCGACAGCAAGCTTGTTTTCGTCAGGTTTATTGCCGGAGCGATTTTCCTGTCAGAAGGAATTCAAAAATACCTTGTGGTTTCACTTCTCGGACCATCTTATTTCAGGGATATAGGATTTGTCCATCCGATGTTCTGGTCGTACTTCACAGGAACCTTTGAGATTGTATGCGGATTGCTGGTAATTGCAGGACTTTTCACCAGAATTGCAGCTGTTCCTCTTCTCACCATTATGGTGACAGCATTATTCACAGCCAAGCTCCCGGTACTAATCCACAAGGGATTCCTTTCGTTCCTGCAGGTTTACAGGATTGATTTTGCCCTGACTTTGCTGGTGCTGATGCTTTTGATATACGGAGGAGGACGATGGTCGGCGGATCTAAGGATACTCAGGCCGCGTGGTGAAACCAACCCCTGACAGTCCTTGCCGTGAAAAAACGTCATCCGGGCAAGATAAATGCCCTGAATGACGTTAAATGATCATGACCATCCTGTACAGGAAGGAGCATTATTCACGGCTATTCAAAAGCAACTGACTGAAATGATCCCGAAGAAAATCCATTACTGCTGGCTTAGCGGAAGCAAGATCCCCTTCAATCTTATGAAATGCATGAAAAGCTGGAAGGAGGTGATGCCTGAATATGAAGTAGTCCTCTGGGACAGGGCACGGTTCGACACTGGTTCCGTCAGGTTTGTGGATGAAGCCTGCCGTGCAGGCAAATGGGCTTTTGCTGCAGATTACATAAGGGCTTATGCTCTCTTCAGCGAAGGAGGCGTTTATATGGACTCTGACGTATTTGTCAGAAAGAAGTTTGACAGTTTTCTCGGATATGATTTCTTTACTTCCGTAGTCTATAACACTCCGGTAATTGATGAATTTAAAACCCTTGAACAATTAAATCCCGATGGCACATCCCGGATTCCCTCCGGTCACATGCCCGGTTTCGGGATACAGGCCGGCGTGCTTGGGAGCGTCAGGGGGCATCCTTACCTGAAAGATTGCATGGATTATTACAAGGACAGGCATTTTATTCTTGATGACGGAAGGTACAGCATGGATCTGCTTGCATCGGATATATATGCAATAAATGCCGCGAAGTATGGCTTCAGATACATAAATGAGGTTCAGCATCTTGATGAAAACATGCTTATCCTGCCTTCTTCAATCTTTGCCGGCAACCTTGATGAAGTAAACGAAAACACCTATGCGATCCATTATGGCGCAGGAAGCTGGCTCGAAAGCGACCTGAGGACAGAGATCAGGAAGGTATTTGAAAGATTAAGGCTCGACAATACTATAAGGAGACTTCTGGGGAAACCGCTTAAATACAGGTGAGGATAACAGAGGTTGCACCTGTAGCAGCTGATTGTTTCAGGTAAAAAAATTGTTGTATAACAATAAGCAGCTTATCGTTTTACGATAAATATTCGTGGATTTTTCAGCAAAAATCTGTTTTTTAATGTCTTGAACTGCTTCCTGTACCTGCTAACTGAACCTTTTGATCCCGGCATAGTACAGGTCAAAGCCTCCCATTCCTCCGGGACGGTTTGATGAGAAGATCATCAGGTCGTTCATGAAAAAACCGTCTTCAGCCTGAACAACCACCGGCCGGAATTCGTCATACTCCGTATTGATCTCATCTCCGAAGTTGACAGGCTCTGACCAGGCTGTTCCATCGTATAATGAGTACCACAGGTCGAAGCCGCCATGTCCGCCGGCCCTGTCGGAAGCGAATACCATTATATTGCCGCTCACATAAGGGCATTTTTCATCGGCTTCTCCGCTAAGCCGGGCAACTTTGGTCAAGTCTGCAGCTGCAGACTCGCTGATCAGCTTTCCTTCCTCGCCTGCAGCCCTCCATATATCCCAGGTGCCGTCGCGATCGGAACAGAAATAAGCCACCTCCGACTTTGGATCTTCTCCCTTGTGAATAGTCAGATAAGCCTCGTTAAATTCAGTATTGATCGATGCAACCGGGATCACATCACCATCAGGGATAAAATCAGGAGGATCATCCAGGCTATAATATATGCAATATATATCCTGGCTGGCCGCAAGATCCGACGTATAAAGAAGGCGCTGGGATCCGCCATTCTTATGTAATCTGAAAGGATTGCTATCGTAGTCGGCTGTAAAATACGGTCCGAATTCATTGGCTTCTGAATTAATCCTGTCCAGAACTTCGAAATTAAAATCCCTTGCCGAAATCAGGAAATCCCCGGTTAGAAGATCGAAGAAAATGTCACCGCGGTAGCCGACGAAGTCGAAATCATCTCCAAGGCTGTTCCTTGAAGAGGAAAAGATAAGAGAAAACTCCCTGCTTGCCCATGTGATCTCAAGATCTGAATTATAATCGTCGTAAACTGAATTTACCACACTGAAATTTGTCGCAACCGGAGGGATAATTCCCTGGTCGAAATTAAGTCGGCGTCCGTCGCACGAGACAAGTATCAGAAGAAGAAAAAATATTATGGTTTCGTTTTTCATTTTTGGCTCGTACCAAGTTTCATAATAAACCCGACATTGATATTCTGATACCGTATGGGAAGGTTGAAATGGCCTTCGATGCTTGTCTTGTCGTCAAATGACGGTCGTGTTGCATTAAGGCTGTAGCTCAGGCTTAACCCGTATTGTTCAGTCAGCCAGTGATTGATCCTTATTCCCGCATTGCTTATGCCGGCAAAGTCTGTATCCTTTTTGACCGAGTTTATAAGGCCAAGATAGCTGTTTGTGACCGACAGGGCTGGATGAAAACTTAATGCAACACCCAGATTGACCATAAGCAGGATATCTGTATTACTAAACTCAGGCACCTTGAAGATAAATCCGCCCATGGCGCTTAATATCTGGTAATTCCCAGCCGATACCTGGTGAGTTCCGTAAAGGACACGGTCGTATTCATTCTCATAATCCTTTTCGCTTAAGAATATGTTTGAATAGCCGATTGCAGATGTCAGACCGAAAAAACTTCCCATGTAGCGCATCAATGATGCTTCGGTGTTTATTCCAGCCGACGCAAAACCCGAATTGACTGTCAGGCTCTCTGACGCGAACTCGGCGTAAGGCAGCGACAGTCCGGCGGAGGATGCAAGGATGGTCCTTTTTGCAGGTTGTTGTGACGCTCCTTGGATTGTCAGCACAGTAAACAAAGCGAGGATGAACAGGATATTTTTCATTTAAGGCAGGTAGTGTGAGCCGGGTTAGTATTCCGGCTCAGTCTTCAGGCACAAAAATCGAGCCAACCAAATGGATGTGGTTATTGGCAAGGTGATTTTTGGGGGCTTAATATTTTGGTCATGATTGGATTTTCTTAACCCATCCCCCGATCAATTCCAGGCTTTATGACCTGGCCTTACAAAAAAAACAGAGGCGTTTTCCACCTCTGTTTCATACACTGTCAATCAATCTGATTACTCAGATGATCTGTATCAATAACCGGGATTTTGCATTGCTGCTTTTTCGTCGGCCGTAAGAGCTCTCCC
>ERZ1645192.56-NODE-56-length-65120-cov-10.321694_pt1 | contig 65120 bp, 52 predicted proteins | sample MGYA00575354_ERZ1645192 | MGnify/ENA primary metagenome ERZ1645192 (study PRJEB40844, sample SAMN11349763) | freshwater sediment metagenome | isolation source: river sediment | host: Sediment | place: India: Faizupur Khadar , New Delhi | collected 2017-02-21 ... | reverse complement strand
CTCCGACAACTTCCTTCACGTCGTCCTTGAATCGCTTCAGCGATCCGAGTTCGCCAGTATAGATAACTATGCCGTCGCGGATCACTCTTACTTTGGTATTCCTTGTGATCTTGCCTTCCTTGACATAACAACCGGCAACCGTACCTACCTTGGTGACCTTGAAGAGATCCCTTATTTCAAGGGTAGCAACGATTTCCTCCTTCAGTTCGGGTGAAAGCATACCTTCCATAGCCGACCTGATCTCTTCGATGGCGTCGTAAATGATAGAATAGAGCCTGACGTCGATTTCCTCCTTTTCAGCCAGTTTACGGGCGCTGAGAGACGGTCTTACCTGGAAGCCCACGATAATGGCGTTTGATGCTGCAGCCAGAAGGATGTCCGATTCGGATATCTGTCCGACAGCTTTATGAATTATGTTAAGCTGGATCTCGGGAGTGGAAAGCTTTATAAGAGAATCGCTGAGAGCTTCCACGGATCCGTCGACATCGCCTTTCACAATAATATTCAGTTCCTGGAAGTTGCCGATGGCAATACGGCGTCCGATCTCATCGAGGGTTATATGTTTCTGTGTACGCAGTCCCTGTTCTCTTTGAAGCTGGGCTCGTTTGGTGGCTATATCTTTGGCTTCGCGGTCGTTTTCCATCACATTGAACTTGTCGCCTGCCTGGGGCGCTCCGTTCAGTCCGAGGATAAGGGCCGGAGTGGCAGGTCCCACCTCGTCTATCTTGCCTCCTCTTTCATTGTACATAGCTTTGATATGACCGAAACTGGTTCCGGCGATCATGATATCTCCCACTCTCAGTGTTCCTGCTTTTACCAGTACGGTGGCGGTGTAACCGCGTCCCTTGTCGAGCGACGACTCGATTATGGTTCCTACAGCAGGCTTGTCGGGATTGGCTTTCAGATCGAGCATCTCTGCTTCGAGAAGTACTTTCTCCAGAAGGTTGTCAATATTAAGGCCGCTCTTTGCCGATATTTCCTGCGACTGGTATTTGCCTCCCCAGTCTTCAACCAGGTAGTTCATGTTTGCCAGCGCTTCCTTTATCTTTTCAGGGTTGGCTGAGGGCTTGTCTATTTTATTGATTGCAAAGACTATAGGTACGCCAGCGGCAGAGGCGTGGTTTATTGCCTCTATGGTCTGGGGCATAACCCCGTCGTCGGCAGCCACAACAATAATGGCTATATCTGTTATCTGTGCTCCCCTGGCTCTCATAGCTGTAAAAGCTTCGTGGCCGGGAGTGTCAAGGAAGGTCAGCTGGCGTCCGTCGTCAAGTGTGACAGCGTAGGCACCGATATGCTGTGTTATGCCTCCGGCTTCTCCTGCTATCACGTTGGTACGTCGTATGTAGTCGAGAAGTTTGGTTTTTCCATGGTCAACATGCCCCATTACAGTTACGATAGGGGGTCGTGGAACAAGATCCGACTCCTCATCTTCTTCCTCCCTGACTGTCTCCTGAAGTTCGGCGCTGACAAATTCGATCTTGTACCCGAACTCATCGGCAAGCAGTGACAGCGTTTCCGCATCGAGTCTCTGGTTTATCGATACGAAAAGGCCGAGGTTCATACAGGTTGAAATGATTTCGGTGACCGGTATGTTCATCATTGATGCAAGTTCATTGGCCGAGACGAATTCAGTTACCTTCAGGATGTTCTTTTCCAGTTCCATCCTGTCTTCAACCTCGCGGTTCTTCTGGTTGATAAGTTCCCGTTTTTCCCTGCGGTACCTTGATCCTTTTGATTTTCCTTTGGTTGTAAGGCGTGCGAGAGTTTCCTTTATCTGCTTCTGTACTTCTTCCTCGTCGACTTCAGTGCGCACGGCTCTCTTTCTGACAGAGGTTTTCTTTGCGGCCGGCCGGTCCTTCTTGTCGGCAGGAAGAGGTTTGGCGACGGGAGCAACCTCCTTCTCCTTTGTGATCCTTTTTCTTTTCTTCTTACGACGGAAATCGGATTCACCCTCTACATTCACCTGCTGATATCCTGTTTTTTTCTTTTCTTCCACAGGAAGATTGATCTTGCCCACCACGGTAAGACCCATAAGTTTTTCAACATGAGGTTTGAAAATACCATTGTCTTCCTTTTCTTCCTTAACAGCAGCAGGAGCAACAGGTTCTTCTTTGACCTCCGCCGGAGCTTCGGTCTTCGGAGCCGGTTGTTCTGCAGGCTTTTGTTCTGCTGCAACAGGCTCTTCCTTTTCCTTTTTTTCCGGTTTTTCTTCCCTGGGGGGTGTTTTTGGTTTTGGAGCTTCCTTCTCTTCCTTTTTTGGTGGTTTGGTTTCCCTGGCCACCTTTTCGAGGTCGATTTTTCCTATTATGTGAAGATCGATTGAAGCTTTCGTCTTTTCTTCCTTTTCAGGCTCAGCTGTTTCCGGAGCGGCTTTCACTGTGGCCGTTACGGTTACAGGTTCAGAAGGGGCCTCGGCTTCCTTTACGGGCGCTGCCGGTTCGGGGTGTGAAGGTTTCTCAGGCTGAACGACTTTCGGCTTAAGGGTTTTTTCGAGATCGATCTTGCCAACCAACTTGATGTCAGGCTTTTTGATCTCTGTCTTTATATCTATGGTCTTCTTGACAGGGGATGTGTCCTTAATCATTACTTCTTCTTCCCTGTCCTGTTCCTCGCTCCTGGCTCCGGGCACATCGTCAATGGAAACGGTCTCCTTTTTCCTGTGGAGATCCTTCAGCATCAGCTTTTCAGATTCCTTCTTGACGTTCAGGTCGCTGCTGTATTCCTTAAGCAGAAGAAGGTAAGCTTCGTGAGGAAGTTTTGTGTTTGGATTAGGATCAAGATCAAAGCCCTTTTTGTGGAGGAATTCCACAATGGTAGAGATCCCGACGTTGAATTCGCGGGCTGCTTTGCTCAATCTTGTTGCCTTAATATCTTCAGTCATAGATATGTAATCAGTCTTTCTTTAAATCTCTGGCGGGTATTATTTTGAAATTCTATTCAAATTCTGCTTTAAGGATATTTATTACCTCCCTTACTGTTTCTTCTTCCAGGTCGGTACGCTTGACAAGGTCGTTGATGGAGAGGTTCAGTACGCTTCTGGCTGTGTCGCAACCTATTGATTTGAGTTCCTCGATTATCCACTCGTCGATCTCGTCGCTGAATTCCTCAAGGTTGACATCTTCCTCATCTTCGCCTCCCGGTTCTCTGAAGACATCAATCTCATAGCCTGTCAGCTGGCTGGCAAGCTTGATGTTGAGTCCGCCTTTTCCGATGGCAAGCGACACCTCGGTGGGCTTAAGATAGATCTCGGCCCTTTTTGTTTCTTCAAGGAGTTTTATGGAGGTTATTTTTGCAGGGCTGAGAGCTCTCTGGATAAACAGCTGGTTATTCGATGTATAGTTAATAACATCTATGTTCTCGTTTCTCAGTTCTCTTACAATTCCATGTATCCTCGATCCTTTCATCCCCACGCAGGCTCCTACGGGGTCTATCCTTTCGTCGTACGACTCCACGGCAACTTTTGCGCGTTCCCCTGGTACCCTGACTATTTTCTTAATGGTGATGAGGCCGTCGAAGATCTCAGGCACCTCAAGTTCGAACAGCCTTTCGAGGAAGACGGGAGAGGTACGGCTCAGTATGATGAAGGGAGTGTTGTTTCTCATTTCTACCTTTATGACCACAGCGCGGATTGAATCTCCCTTCCGGAAATGATCGGAAGGGATCTGTTCGCTTTTCGGGATTATAAGCTCATTGCCGTCGTCATCGAGTACAAGGATCTCCCTCTTCCATACCTGGTAGACTTCGCCGGTCACTATTTCGCCGATCCTGTCCTTGTACTTCATGTAAATATTGTTTTTCTCGAGGTCGAGGATCCTTGCCGTCAGGTTTTGCCTGAGCGACAGTATGGCCCTGCGGCCGAAATCGAGAAATTTGACTTCATCCGAGACTTCCTCGCCCACCTCGTAATCTTCATCGATCTCCTTGGCTTTCGACAGAGGTATCTGCAGGTTGGGATCCGTAAGTTCTTCGTCGTCCACAACCACCCTGTTTCTCCAGATCTCAAAGTCGCCTTTGTCGATATTGACAATGATGTCGAAATTGTCGGCTGAACCATACCTCTTGGCAAGCATGCTTCTGAAAACGTCTTCCAGAACACTCATCATGGTCGGCCGGTCAATATTCTTAAGCTCTTTGAATTCTGAAAAGGTGTCGATCAAATTGATATTTTCCATCTTCTGAAATCTTCTTGATGTTATTTTATCGTAAGTATAATTTTTGTTGCTTTAACCTGGTCGAAGTTAAAGGGCATATCCGTTTTTTCTTTTCCCTTTCCCTTGATCTTCACTTCAGTTTCAAGGTCGAAGCCTCCGGCTGTGACATTTTTGAGGATACCCGTGAATTTTGTTCCCTCGTTGTCGACAACGCTTATCTTCTTTCCTTCGTTCTTGTAGTACTGCTCAATAACCTGGAATGGCGACTCGAGCCCGGGTGATGATACCTGCAGTTCAAAATCCTCACTGTCGCGGTCAAGTCCGTTCTCTATATGACGGTGCAGAAGTGCGCACTCGTCAACCGTTATGCCTTCCTTTGTGTCGGCAAGTACCGTGATCCTGTTTGATGCACTTACTTTCACCGACACGATGAACATCGATGTGCCGCTGATATGTTCCTTTACCAATTCCTCTATCCTGTTCTTGTCTGTCATCCTCTGAAACTGATAATAAAATAGGGGACTCTGGTCCCCTAGGTCTCTTCCCCTCAATTCGGATGCAAAGATAACCATTCTTGCTTAATACGCAATATATTGTATGCCTTTTTTATTTTGAAAATCAAGCATGTTTGTAAAATGTTATCGTTTTGGGTAAAAAAATTGTTGTAAAACGATAAGCAGGATATTGAGAAACGATAAAAATTCTGTTGTTTTTTGTAAGCCCCAGATACTTAATTTTGCAGGTACAGATAGTTAATTTTGCAGGTACAGATAGTTAATTTTGCGGGTATTAGTAGTAAGAAGGAGCAGTGATCAGAGCTTTTCCCCCTTGGGGGAAACGGGAAAGGGGGTAAGGAAAAGAAAAACGACATAATTTTACCATTCTATACCATACCCCCTTCCCGACCTTCCCCCAGGGGGGAAGGAGGTGGAGCCGGGAGGCAAAAAGGTGATACATTTATTTCTGGAAAGAAAAGATTATTAGTAATTTAAGATAAACTTTTAATTAGTGATTCCTTATACTCATAATGCATTTTACCTCCCCGATGAAAAGGCCCTGTTGGCGGACTGCACCTTATGTAAGAGGGAATGCCATGTTGACAGGTTTGGGGAGAAGCGCGGTTATTGCGGCGCTGATGCCGGGATGAACATAGCATCAATATGCATTCACAGGGGAGAGGAACCGCCTGTAAGCGGTCCTTCGGGCATCTGCAATATTTTCTTTTCAGGCTGTAACCTGAGATGTGTCTATTGTCAGAATCACGAGATAAGCAGGCCGGGTAGAGGGTGGAGACCCGGTATAACGGACCCTGAAAAGGCAATCGATGTTATAGCCGGTATGCTCGGCGGCGGGGTAGAAGCTGTAGGCTTTGTTTCCCCCTCGCATGTGGTGCCACAGGTAAAGGCTATAATCAGGGGGCTTCACAAGAGGGGTCTCAGGCCTGTAACGGTTTATAATACAAATGGATACGATAAAGCGGAGGTGATTGACAGCTTTGATGGCCTTATAGATGTCTGGCTTCCCGATTTCAAGTATGTCAGTGAAGCTGTTTCCCTTGAGTATTCGGATGCCGGCGATTACCCGGCCGTCGCCCTGCACGCACTTAAAAGGATGTATTACCAGAAGGGATCACCCCTTATCACCGATGATGAGGGCAGGGCAGAGGGAGGAATGATGATAAGGCATCTTGTCCTGCCCGGACATGCTGCTGAAAGCAAGCTGGTTCTCAGAAAGATAGCAGAAGAACTATCACCGGGGGTAAGTATCTCCCTGATGTCGCAGTATCATCCGGCTCCCGGTGTGGCTGGGCATCCGGTACTTGGCCGGGCTCTTTACGTTTCCGAATATGAATCGGTTGTCAGGGAAATGGAAGCCCTTGGTTTCAGGAACGGATGGATACAGGATCCGGAAAGCAACCAGAACTACAGACCTGATTTCTCAAGGGATCACCCGTTCGAGTAGCCTCCTTCCGGGCTACATGAATTTTTCCCTTTTCTGGAGGTTGTACAGACCGGCGAGAAGGCAGAGTACGCTTCCGGCGATCAGAATGATCCTGTTTTTCAGCGAGATTATGGCCCAGCTGGTTTCGCTTACTCCCCACGCCGGATTAAACGGGTTAAGGAAGATGTTCCACTGGCTTTTGCGAAGCACCTCATCAAAGAACAGGAAAAGCATTCCGAGGATAATCATTATCACAGCAGTTCCGTTTCCATTCCTGACTACCGTCGAAAGCATGAAAGCCATCATTCCCAGGAAAACAACGGGGATCATTACCTGAACTGTCACATAGACAAACTGGAATTTTACGATCAGGATGTTTGAAAGGAAGGTGAAGAGGAGCATTATCAGGAAGGCTATGGCAAAAATAAGAAATATCCTTACCAGCCACACCTTGTATCTGTAGTTTGGGATTCCGAACAGGATCTCTATGGTCCTGGCATCCTGATCGTTCTGAATGCCAAAGACAACCGGGTAGAAAACAAGCAGGATGCCGGAGAACATGAACACTCCGTAAAGGTCGGGCATCGCCGAAACATCGTTTGAAAGGACGTAGATGACTGAAAGTCCAAGATAGAAAACAACCGATCCGGCCAGGAACCAGATGAACTTGTTTGCGAAGATGATTCGCAGATTGTAAATAATCATCCTGCTTACAAGTGTAAAGTAATTATGAAGTGTTCTGTTTTTCATTTCCCGTTGATATGGTTGAAATCCTTTTTCCTCAGAAGCCACAGGTAGGCATCCTCCAGGTTGGGTGTTGTGACGGCTGCGTTTTCCCAGGGACTTGATTCCGAGATGACTCTTACCCTGACACTGTCGCCCTCCGACATATGGTGCACAACCAGGTGCCCTGCTGCGAGCTGTGTGAATTCTGAAGCAGGGATGCTGAACTGCCATACATGTCCCTCAGCCTCCTTTGTCATATCCGAGGGTTTACCCATGTATCTGAGCTTTCCCTTGTTGAGAACGGCAACCTTGTTGCAGGAGCTTGAAATATCCTCGATGATGTGAGTGGAGAAGATCACAATCCTTTCGCGGCTCAGTTCAACAAGAAGGTTACGGAACCTGATCCTTTCCCTGGGGTCAAGCCCGGCGGTCGGTTCGTCGACAACAAGTATCCTGGGCAGGTGAAGAAGTATCATTGCGATTCCCATTCTCTGTTTCATCCCGCCCGAGAAGGAACCTATCCTTTCATGCCGGTGTTCGTCCATATGTACGGCACCAAGAACATAGGTCACCCTCTCCTCCCTTGTTCTTTCATCGATGATGTTCTTGAGCATGGCCTGGTAATGGAGGTATTCGTGGGCTGTCATGTTCTCATATGTCCCGAATTCCTGGGGGAGATAACCGATAAGTCCCTGCAGTTCCTCGCGTTTTACAAGGGTGTCGAGCCCGTTTATCCACACTTTTCCGTAGCTCTGTTCAAGGATACCGCATATTATCCTCATGAGGGTTGTCTTTCCGGCCCCGTTTGGCCCGAGAAGCCCGAACATCCCGTTCCCGATATCCAGCGAAACGCAGCTCAGCGCTTTGAAAGGCTTCTTCTTTTTACCTATCATCGGAACCGCGGCAACGATTCTGTAAATCGTTTTGCGAAGATTCCTGAATTTCCCTTCGAGACGGTAGATGTCGATGTTTTCCTCGCTCAGTTTTTGACCTGTTGTGTAAATAAACAATCCGGTGAACCAGAGGAAGCCGATGATGATCACCACTGCCAGATTGTCCCATTTCAGCTGGAACATAACCAGGTTGAGGAGAGGTGCAATCCAGAAGATGATGAAGCTGATTGCAGGAATAAGCTTTCCAGGCATCTTTTTGCCCGTTGAGGCTGAGATGTTCCTGAAGAGTTCCCTGAACTGATTCCAGATGGCTGAAAGTAAGAACCAGACTACAAGGCTGAAGAAGAATATCCAGAATCCCTTTTTAAGATAAAAATAGGTGAAGTAGATCATGAAGGCAAACAGCGGGAGCTGCCATGACACCCTTGCCAGATCGGCCCATTTCCTGAAGTGTCTTTTAAGTCCGAGCCTTTCCCTGATCCTTGCTCCTGCCTTCCATTCGCGGGCCCATCTGTTTTCCCTTTCGTAGATCTTCACGAGGCTCTGGATCCGGATGTTGATCGGTACGTCGGCAGGTATTACTGTTTCCCTCGCTTTCCTGAGGCTGTTCATAATGAACCAGGTGGCAGCCGGGACTATTATAAGCGACAGGATGGAAGTGATCAGTTTCCACAGGAATTTATCTATATTGGTGTAGATGAGGAAGATAAGAAAGCCAAACACAAGCAGTTGCAGAACCTTGACCTTCCAGTCGAGCGATCTGATCCAGTCAAGAGTATTTTCGAGGCCCGAATAGAATGTTGGGATGAAGACAAGGGTAAGGAGGGTGCTGAGAGTAAGTCCTCCGATAACCGTAATAGCGAATGAGGCGCCTATTACCGACACGAACTCCGCTTTTCCCATGGCAAGCGGCAGCATTGCTATCACCGTTGTTGAAGCTGTAATTATTATGGGTCTTATCCTTGCCATGCCTGCTGTCATAAGGGCCCGCGATCTGCGGTAGCCTCTCTTGCGGAGGATATTAGTGTAGTCGATAAGGATTATGCCGTTGTTAACCACCACTCCGAGCAGTATCAGAAAGCCTGTCAGTGTGTTGACGCTGAGAAGGGTGTTCCCTGTAAGGATAAGAGCTATCAGGGATCCGAGGGCTGCAAGCGGGATGCTGAAAAGCAATACCACAGGTGTGGAAAGGGATTCGAACACCGCTGCCAGGATCATGAAAATAAGCAGGAAGGCGATACCTATCAGGTAATAGAATTCCTTCAGCTGATCTTCTTCATGGATTATCTCAATTGCTATTCCCGAGGGGATATTCAGTCGCGACACGAGGCTTTCGATCTCACTGCGTGCTCCGGCAAGCAGGTCCTTTGACGATTTTATCTCTTCCTTGAAATTATAGGTTACGGTAACTCTTTTCTCCTGGTTTTCACGGTGTATGTTACCCATTCCGTAGGCGAAAATGATATCGGCAAGTTCTTCCATCTCCATCACGGCTCCGTTCTGCCCCGCTACCTCCAGCCGTTTAAGGTCGTCGATGGTCTTTTGAGCCGCCGGGTAGTTCAGGGAATCCGTATCCTGATACTTGATCATTATATCATAGTTTTCGGTTCCCTGCCGGAATGTGGCTCCGGAGGAGTATTCCCTTCCGAAGGAAGAAAGTGCCGAAGCAAGGTCGCCGAGTGTGTATCCGGCACGGGAAAGATAATCCATGTCGAAATGAAGCTGCACCTCGGGAGTGTTGTCCTGGACGTTTATCCTGGTATTTTCAATTGATTCGAGGTTGTTGATATACGATCGGATATCGTCGGCAAGGTCTTTCATCTGTTCAAAATTCTGCCCTTTGATGATCACCGATTCCGGTTTTGATCCTATTCCGAGAAGCGATTCAAAATCGGCGCCGGGATTGCTCATTCCCGCACCCTCGCTGCTGCTTGTGAATCCCCCGCTCGTGGAAATTTCGTCCATACTGATCTCTGCCGAGGAGATGTCCCTTGTCTTCCCGGAGATGTCGTTCTTTATTTCTGCCAGGCTTCTTTTGCTATCCTTGTCCCATTCTTCCTTAAGGCTTATTGTAACCGTTGCCTGGTCTTCCTCGATCCGGCTTACGATGTCCTCCTTCTCGGCAAGTGATGAAAGGCGCGATTCTATCTCGGCCACCACTGCATCAGTCTTTGTAAGGGTCGCTCCGGCCGGCATGGTCACGCTGAGCCTGAATTCGGGTGTCTCCACATTACTTCCCGAATTAATGCTGAGGCCAAGGCTTACAAGAAGAGCTGCGAAGAAAAGGGCCAGTGTACCGATAATGGTGGCAGCAGGCTTCCTCATGCATGATTTCAGGACAAGGTGATAAGCCTGGATAAGCCTGTCGTGAATCGAGAGTTTCTTGAAAACCTCAGAGTTTCCTGAAGAGGGTCCTGACAGAAGGTAGAAGGTAGCCATCGGGATAACCAGCATTGCCACTGCCAGCGAAACGAGCAAAGTCGAAATGATGGAAACACTTATATTCTTGCCTATCAGTTTAATAAGGAAGTTGGTTGTGAAAAGGAAGGGAAGAAATACAATGATGGTTGTAACCGTCGATGCAAAGATGGCGCGGACGACCTCCCTCAGTCCCTGTTTGACCGAGGTTTCCGGATCCTTTCCTGCGCCGGCAAGCCTGTAGATGTTCTCGAGCACCACCACCGAGTTATCGACCAGCATGCCTATGGCCAGCGCTATCCCGACAAGGGTAAGGCTGTTGATGGTAATGTTGAATGCGTAGAAGAAATTGAAGGCTGTGTAGACCGAGATGGGTATTGATATTGCGATCACAGTGACGAGTCTGATATTTCGGAGGAAGAACCAAAGAATAAGTACGGCAAGCAATCCACCGGTTATTGCCAGGCTTATTATCTGGTTTATGTTCTTTTCCATTGTTTCGGCGCTGTTGTACTGAACGGCTATCTCCACTCCCGTGGAAGAAAGTTCCCTGTTCAGCCTGGCGACTTCTTCAAGAGTGGTGTGCGACAGGCCGATCAGGTTGGCCTGTCTGTCATTGACCAGGTTTATGGTTACCTCATCGAGTCCGTTCACCCGGCTTATTGTGCTTTGTTCCTTGACTCCATAAAAGATCTCGGCGACATCTCTCAGCAACACGGGGCCATCCTGTCTGACTATGATGTTTCCGATATCCTTTACATCGGTGTATGAAGAAGTTATGTTTACGTATAATTCGCGGCTTCCGTCAATGACCTTTCCGGCGAAGGTCTTCTCCCTGCCGTTGTTGTTAAGCAGGGAGCTGATCTGGTTCATGGTTATGCCAAGTGATTTGCAGGCTCTTCTGTTAAGCCTGACCTCAATCGCGTTCTCCTGGCCGCCGTAAACCTGGACACCGGCAATGCCGTCAATGTTCTCCAGTTCAGGTCTTATCTCCCTGTCGGCAATGTTCCTGATCCTGTCGACACCTCCTTCTCCGCGCACCTGCAATGTCATGAACTGGCTGGTAAGCTGTTCGAGGTCTATCCTGATAACATTTACAAGGAATTCCTGTGGTAATGAGCTTCTGATAAGGTCTATCTTTTCCTGAAGCTTCAGATTAGCATACTTGAGATCGGCGTTCTTTACATAGTAGATAAATATGGTCCCATACCTCGAAGTGATATTCGATTCAATTTTTTCCACATCCCCGAGGGTGCCAATGGCTCCCTCGAGGGGAATGATAGCCTGGGATTCGATGTATGACGGATCGACTTCGATAGGAGATCCGACCTGGACTATCAGTGTAGGGAATTCGGCATTCGGAAGCAACTCCACTGCCAGCTTTTTGTAAGAGACGTATCCCAGCACCGAAAGCCCTATGAAGAGCATACTGATAAGGACCTTTCTTTTAAGAATGAAATCCATGCCTTCCTATGCTTTTTTTATCAGTTCATTGTTAGTCTTTCTGCTTCCGGTCAGTTTCTCTGAAAAACTGTCGAATACCCAGTAGACACAGGGTATGACAATAAGAGTCAGAAGAGTGGAAGAGAAAAGTCCTCCTATAACGGCAAGCGCCATCGGAGATCTGAGTGATGCGCTTTCACCAAGACCAATGGTAAGAGGGATAAGCGCCAGTATGGTAGTGAGGCTGGTCATAAGGATAGGTCTTATCCTCTGGGATCCTGCCAGAATAATGGCATCTCTTTTCGGTGTACCCTCCTCCCTTAGCTGGTTGATCCGGTCGATCAGCAGAATCGCATTATTGACAGCGATACCGGCCAGCATTATGATCCCTATGTATGCCATCATGTTAAGAGGCTTTCCCAGGATGAAAAAAGTGATTATGGTACCGACGCCTGCCAGAGGTATTGTAAGCATCACCATAAATGGCTGAATGATGGATTCAAACTGTGATGCCAGCACCATAAAGACAAGCACAATGGAAAGCACAAGGGCAAAGGTGAGGTTCGACATCGACTCCCTGCGTTTGAGTTCCTCTCCCGTGAAATCCATTTTATAGTCGGAAGGCAGTGGCACTGAACGAAGAGACAATCCGGCTTCCCTTATAACTTTATCGAAAGGCTGATCCTTGTCTGCCATTGCATAGATATAGCAGGTTCTTGACTGATTACGGCGGGTGATCTCCCTGGGGCTGGTAATTGTACTGATACCGGCAATTTCGCTCAGAGGCACTTTCACATTCCCGGCTGTTATGATAAGGTCTTTGAGCTGGTTCAGTGAAAGGTCACCCAGTTTGATCGTAATATCCTTAAGTTCTCCATCCTTTTCAAAATTTCCCGCTGAAGCGCCCTGGAGGTAGCCCCTGACCTGATTGACAACGCTTTCGACCGTCACTCCGTAATAACTTGTCTTGAAGCGGTCGATTTCCACCTGCACTTCCGGAGTTCCCTCGTCGAGTGAAGTCGTTATATTGTAGAGTCCCTTGCTTTCCTTCAGCAATGTTTCAGATTCCCGTAGTATTCTTTCCATCTCGGCAAAATCCTTACCCGATATCTCGAGGGCAAAAGGCGATTCTGTTGTTCCCAGCGACGACTGAAGGGCTGTCTCCTCCCTCGAGAAGCTTACCTCCATTCCGGGGATTGTACCCAGGTACGACTGGACCCGGCTGATTGCTTGTTCGGTCTCTGAGGCAAACTCCTCTTGCATTATGACTTTCAGGGATGCGGTGTTCTCTCCTCCGGATTCAGAAGCAAGTGAGAGTGATGAAGTGTTGTCGCTTCCCGACTGGGTGTAGATAAGTCTTACCTTCCCGGCAAGCAGGCTTTTTATTATTTCTTCGGTTCTGACGGCAGTATTGTTTGTCCTTTCGAGGCTTGTCCCTTCCGGAAGTTTGAGCCTGACCGTGAATTCGGCTGATTCGGACCGCGGCATGAATTCGCTTCCCAGCTTAGGGAAAAGAAGGGCAGCAGCACCCAGCATCACAACCGACAGCAGGATAACAGTAATTCTTTTATCGAGAATTCTGCCAAGGAATTTTCCGTATCCGGTAAACTTCAAGGCTCCTGAGGCTATGCTTTTTTTCTTTTCTGATGGAAGAAGAGTCGATACCAGCATGGGGATCACGAGCATAGCCACAACCAGCGATGATATCAGCGCAAAAGCCACTGTCCACGCCTGGTCGCGGAACATTTCGCTGGATGCGTCCTTCAGGTAAACGATTGGAAGAAATACCACGATGGTGGTTATTGTTGAGGCGGCTATTGCCCCGCCCACCTGTGAGGTTCCAGTAATAATGGCCTCCTTCATGGGCATTCCTTCCTCCCTGTTGCGGGTAATGTTCTCCAGCACCACGATGGCATTGTCTACAAGCATTCCTGCGCCAAGTGCAAGACCTCCAAGAGTCATGATGTTCAGTGTAAGATCGCTGAAGTACATAAGGTTGAAGGTTGCGATTATTGAAATGGGAATTGCAAGGCTTATTACAAGTGTGACACCTATTCTTCTGAGGAAGACGTACAGTACCAGTACGGCAAGGAAGATACCGATTATCAGGGTGTTTTTCACCTCGCCTATTGAATTATTTATATAAGTGCCCTGATCGAGGACCTTTGTGAACTCATAGCCCGGGAGGGCTTTGCCCAGCTGATCGAAGGCATCCGTCAGACTTTCCACAACGTCGACCGTATTGAATTTGGGTTCCTTGTAGATAGAAAGCCCGATGCACCTTTCCCCGTTGATGGTTACAATGTTTTCAGGATCCTTGTTTTCAAAGCTTATACTGGCCACATCCCTCAGGTAAACAGGCACTCTGATTCCTGAGGCGGTCTGACCTGCTGTCCGGCCTGCCGTCTGGCCTGCCGTCAGACCGGAGGAGGATGCCGGTCCTGATCCCGCCGGTGCGGGGCTTTTGAAACCAACTATTATGTTCCTGAGGTCATCCGCGCTTTCAAGAACACTGACACCCTTGACCACATATTTGGTGCCCATGTCTACTATTGAGCCGCCCGATACGTTTCTGTTATAGTTCATTATCTGAGCCGCAATTGCATCGGTGGTAAGGCCGAACGATTCGAGCAGGTATTTGCTGGTCTCGATTACCACTTCGCTTTCTTCTTTTCCGACGATCCTTACATCGGCCACACCTTCAATCCTTACGAGTTCGTTCCTTACATAGTTCTCGGCCACCTTTCTCAACTCGTCCATGTTTTCTATCCTCTCGTTCCTGAGTGCGACGATCATCACGGGAGATGCATTGGGATCGTATTGTGAAATTGTAAAATCCTCGAGGTCGGAGTTCTGGCTGAATGAGCTGAGTTCCTTTTGCAGGTCGAGGAAGGCTTCATCCATATCCTTATTCCAGGCATATTCGACCGTGATGACGGCTGATCCTCCCCTGGAGACCGATGAAACGCTTGTCACATCGCTCTGCCGCATTGCCAGTGATTCGATCTGGTCGACATAGTTCTTCTCAATTTCTTCGGGAGGCTTTTCTCCGGCCTTCAGTTCTATATATATTTTTGGAGTATTAAGGTCGGGGAAAAGATCGGTTCCCAGCTTGCCGAAGGAGATGAATCCCAGCAGGATTATCGCCAGGACGAGCATGAGGACCGTCACCGGGTTGTTAACAGCAAATCGGGCAATGGACTTCATGGCAGTTATTTGATGATTTTCACCTTCGACCTGTTGCTCAATGTCTCGAATCCGCTGGTTACCACACGTTCGTTTTTCTCCAGGCCTTTTGTAACCTCTGCATCGGTCAGGTTCTCAAGTCCGGTTTCAATGATCCGTTCCACGGCCAGTCCTCTGTCGACGATAAACACTGTTTTTCCTCTCTGGCGCGAGAGGATTATGTTTTTTGGTATCACGATGGCTGAATCCCTCCTGTTTGTTACAATATCGGCTTTGACGAACATTCCCGGGCGCAGCAGAAGTTCGGGATTATTGATTGAGATGGAGCCCCTGAAAGTTCTTGTGTCCGGGTTTATAGCCGGTGAGATCTGTGTCACATTTCCGATTATTGTATCGTCGGGGATAGTGTAGTTTGTCATCCTTACGACCTGACCGGATTTTATAAGGGGAATATATTTTTCAGGTAGCTGGACATCCATATACATGGTGCGGTAGTCCATTATTTTAACGATACTGACACCTGCTTCGATATGGGTTCCCTGTGTATAGTATGGCAGTTCGACTATTACTCCGTCGATCGGGGCGGTAATGCTTGTTTTTTCGAGCTGCAGCCTGGAAGTAACCACAGTGGTGCGCGCGTTTTCGTAGTTTATCTCTGCTGTTTTCAGTTCCTTAAGGGTAACTCCTCCCTTCTCGTAAAGAGACTGCTGTTTTTTCAGTTCGCTTTCCATGAGTTCGAGGTTAAGCTGATTGGTTTCCATCTTGACCGAGTTTACGTACTCCTGGTCTTCAAGACGGGCAACAAGATCGCCCTTTCCTATACGGTCGCCAAGCTGCCAAAGCCTTCCTGTACGCGGATTCTTTCCGAGAAAATAGTCTGCAGCGATTTTTGATTTTACCTCTATTTCGCCTTTGGGGTATGCCGTACCGGTGGTATTGACATATTCTTCTATCGGCTTCAGCTTCAGATCCTGAACTGAAACAGGAATTTCAACGTCGGCTGTCAGGCTCTGGTCCTGGTTCCTGCATCCGCCGGCAGCGATCAGAGAAGCTGCAAACAGGATTATGATTCTCTTCATCATGATTATATAAGGATTTTATTGTTCCAGTTTCATTACGGGGGAAACCTGCTCTTTCTTCTCAAAATCGTAAAGTGTCTGTATTTTAAGGTTAAGCAGTTCGAGTTTGTATGATATAAGTGAATTGGTGTACGACAATTGTTTCTGCGACAGCTGCTCCTGGAAGAGGTTCAGGTCCATGCCTGTGAGGTCCCCGTTCCTGTAGCGTTCGAGGTTGAGGTCGTATGTAAGCTGGGCGTTGGAAACGTTCTGACGCGAGATTTCTATCTGGTTTCCAAGGTTTATAAGGTTTCTGCAGACTTTTCTGATTCCAAGGATTATGTCATTTCTTTCCTCATCGAGCGAAATCTTTGCCGATTCAATTGCCGCTTCTGAAGCTTTTATCCTCGATTTCCTCTCGCCCCAGTCCCAGAGAGGGATATTAAGTGAAAGCGAGACATCCTCGTTGTCTGTGGGGTTGGAATATACATCCCTGAACTTTTCGTTATCACCGAACAATCCGACAGAAAGGCCGAGACTTCCTCTGAATTCATTTAATGATTTTGTCTGGATCAGGTCAAACTGCGACGATTCGATGTCAATTTCGCGCTGGCGCAGCTCCATCCTGTTGGCAAGTCCCTGATCGATTGCCAGCGCTATATCTACCTGAACCGTATCTACCTCGATATTAGGAAGGACTATTATATCGTCATAGAGGCTGAGACCTATCAGTATCTTGAATTCATCCTTTGCATTTTCAAGGTCAACCTGGCGGTTTTCAAAATCCGATCGTGCTGTAGCAAAGTTCAGTTCAGCCTGAAAACCTTCCTCGCGTGCCGAGATGCCGGCTTCGACCTTGTTACGTATTATCTCGTAGCTTTTCTGCATATTTTCGAAAGCCTGGCGTGCTATTTCGAGGCTTTGCTGCTGCTGGTACACGTAGTAAAATGCCTGAGTTACACCCCTCTCGAGTGAAAGGAGCTGCACTGCATAGCTGATCTGGGAATTCTCGAGAGCCAGTTCGAGTTCTCTCAGCTGGAGCTTTGTCCGGTTGTAGGTGAATAATGGCTGATCGAAATTCAGCGACAGGTTGTTGCTGAAACCTTTTGTGGTCGATTCGGTGTACTCGCTGTAGGAATCCCTGTAACCGAACCTGTTTACAAGCGATATTCTTGCATCGGTAAACACTATTGGCTGTGAAATGGTGAACAGCCCGAAGCTTTCAGTTGTGTTTACCGAGTTCCATTTCGAGATCAGCTCGTTGAACGACCTGTTCTGGCTGTATGAAATGGGGTTTACTGAAAGGGAAAACTGGGATTTCAGTGAAGCTTTCTGGGCATTCAGGTTTTCCTGACTCCTTATAAGGTTTAGCCTGGTCCTTTTCATTGAAGGGCTGTTTGACTCGGCTACCCTGAGAGCCTGTTCGAGAGTAAGGCCCTGTTGTGCAGGAGATAACAGGTTTAATGCCGCCAGTATGACCAGCAGGATCATCCTTCTTCCCTTTATTCCTGATTTTTCTTTCATTGTCGACATGCTATCATTAATCATAATGAATACTCTTTCAGTTTGCCTTTACCCATTTTACAGCATCACCTATAACGACTCTTCCTGCCGAAAGATTTGTCATATCCACCCTGGCCGAGTCGGATGAGATGTAATAGCGTCCCAGAAGGTTCCAGCCCGGTTCTGCATCCTCAAAATCGACGCTTATCTCTTCTGCCCCATCGTCATGGTATATGAGGTAGTGAAGATCCCTGTAGTTATTACCTCCACGAGGGGAATCGCCCGGAGGCGGAGGAGCTTCAGCCCCGGAACGAACAACCATCCTGTCGGCCGCTTTTCCGATATAGCAATAGACATCGTAATAAGAGGGACCTGGCAGGGGAGTCTTCCAGGTAATCTTTTTTTCACCCCTTGAGGCGCGCGTGGACACCGACGACCTGATGTATTTGCCGTAGTAGTTTGACATTACCCCGGCCTGCCAGTAGGGGGGAGCCCAGTACATGTTGACCGGTTGATATGTATCGGATTCTCTTCTTTTCACTCCGAGAATTCTTTTCAGAGGGCTCATAACCGTCGAGTTATCGTTTGAGAAGCCCTGATCTTCGTTGTCGACGATTATTTCGCCCGATAATTCAACGGGAGGAAGGGATGGAAGGATTTCTTCTCCTTCGGCAAAGGCATTGTGGTTCCTGGTTTTCAGAATGTTATCGAGGGGCAGGGTGATTTCACCCGGGATATTCTTTGCAAAAAGTGCGTTTACGATCATTTCCCGGGGTTCGGTATCGAGGATGATACTTATTCTTTTTGCTTCTCCGGGTCCAAGTGTTACAATCCTGGCGATATCGCCGGCTTCGGCCCCCTGTCCCTGCATCATAATTGTATATCCGCCTCGTCCTCCTTCGTATATTCCGGTCATCTGGCGACTGCCTTCCCCTGCAGTGCGGAAAGTAATGTTGAAAATACCTGTAACCGGTTCCGGATTGGAAGCGATAAACGTAACCAGGAATCTTACCCTGTTTCCGGTGATGATTTCACGTGCCATAAGTTCTGAAAACAGAAATCCCGGCTGATCTTTGCTGTTGAACCAGTCATGGAGATAGGGGTAGAACTCAAATCCGAATTTTTCCTTCATATCCCCGTTGAGGTCGGCCACATCCACTGTGCGGTACCGGTGACTGTCGAGGTATGAGGTGAACCATTCGTTGAATTCGTCAATTCCTGCTTTAGCCCTGAAGAGGTTGAAGAGGTAATCGCCTTTCAGGGTAAGTACTGTTCGTATGGTGTCGCCTTTTGGGTTCATGGCCAGGACATCCCTGAAGCTGTTGTTTTTCAGGACAAGGTTTGCCCTGTCGTTGTCCTTCAGGTCCCCTGACATGCTGCCGAACTGGTCCGTCTCGCTTATTTTTTTCTGAAGGTGCGACTCGAATACCGCGTTGATCACCGGGTATTCCGATGAGTGAAAATTATTCCTGAAGAAATAGAAACTGGGCCCGAGAAGGTATCGCACCGGTTCGCTTATTCTTTCCCCCATTAAATACCTTGTTACCTCTCCGCTGATGAAAGTGTTTCTTGCAAAATCATTGAAAACCCTTACCTGCAGTTCCTTGTCGGTTATCACCTGGTTGTTCCTTGTCATCCGGTTCTTCTGCCTGGTGAACCGTTTCTGAAAACCTGCGTTTTCTATCATCGAAAGTTTTTCGGGAAGCAGTACCATCGAAGGCTGGACTTCAGCTTTAGTCTGAGTATTCATCCGCGGGAATGAACGGAATTGTACCGGTACCTCCACAAGTTTCAGGGCGCTGAAAGGGTATCTTGCCGAATAGCTGGTTTCGAGATCCCTCATAATACCGCTGACCAGAAAGCTGAGTGTGTCTTTAAGAAGCGAAAGATCCTTTTTGTAGTAGTCGTGCCCCGGATAATAATATGTTATATATTTTACTGAGTCGACCGTAAGGGTGTCGGATCTGTAATTTCCGATAGCCAGCGACAGGCCTGTAAGCGGGGAATCTGATGTTATAACAAAGTTATAACCTTCTTTTTTCATGTTACCCTGAGATACGGGAATTAAACCTTCTCCGGTCTTAACCCTGAGCTCGTAGTCTGAGAAGTCAGCCTTGAGTCTCGCAGGATTTGACGGGTAATAGTTCAGTGCGGGCACCGGGTACCAGTGCAATTCGGGAGTAAGCAGAACATATCCGGGAGTAACGAAAGCATGTCTTTTATTTACATTCAGCATAGCTACCCTGTAGGGTGCAGAGTTCACATTGTCGTTATTGTCGGGAAAGCAGAATGATTCATCCACGGAGCCTGACCAGGAGATGGTTATGCTGTCTCTTTCACCAGGAGCGAGCGGTCTGGGAGGATCTATTCCGATTATATGACCTGTAGTAGTGTATTTTATCTCTTTTCCGGCTGAGCTTACACTCCCTACCCTGAGTCCGGGGTTGAGGGAGAAAAGGTAAGTATCGACAGGCTGATCATTATTGTTAACGAAATAAAGGTCGGCTGAAGCACTGAATGAATCACCCGTATGTTCGAAATCAATTGAAGCACGGCTGAGGGTTACAAAAAGGCTTTCCTCAAATTTCCTGTTGGTGTCGATGACTGCTTTTTTTTCATTGAGGTCTGTCTTGTATATCGACCAGGTATTCCTGACACAAACTGCAGTCGAGGCAAGGAAAATAATCATGAGGACTGCCGAGACAGTTGTATGAACTTTCGACTGGGGCAGCCTTCTGAAAAGGAGAACTGTGGCAAGAATGAGGAACATTCCGAGGAAGAACCAGCTTAGCCTTTGATTCAGAATGAGTGACTGGTTGTCAAACCCTATCATTTCCGATTTGAAAACGGGCAGTCCGAATGCCATATAATCGAATAAATAACCGAACCTGAAATTCAACCAGAACATATTCATGGCAGCTATGCCGAGAAGCAAAAGGAATGTTATTGCCTGGTTTCTGAGCAGAGACATCAGCATAAAGGAAAGTCCCAGGCTGAAGATGATAGTCGGTATGCAGAAAATCAAAAGGAACATTAAATATGAAGACAGATCGATAGTCATGGTCTTCGAAATAATGTTCATCAGAAGCCCGATCAGAAGAATTATTATGTCAAGTCCGAGGAAAAGCCTGAGTATTCCGGTGGTTTTCCCGATGATGTACTCGAGGTTCGACATCGACCGGGTATAGAGGACTTCATTGGTATCGACCTTCTTGTCTCTTTTAAGGAAATCGGAAGCAAGGAAGATAACCACGATTGCCTGTCCTATGTTCAGCAGATAAAGGTTGAGATGCGGTATGGATGAAGCGAATGCCACGAGCTGCCAGTCTTCTTCTCCGACAGGTGAGAAGATCCCGATATTCATGAACGTGAAGATGAACAGCGCTCCAAGCGAGAACAGCCTGAAAAACCAGCTTCTTCTCAGTATCCTGGCTTCGTACCTGGCAACGGTCCTTATGTTATGAATCATTTCCATAAGGGTTGATCAGGATATGTCAGCCTTAAGCCTGTGTTCCATGTAATATACATAGGAATGTTCGATATTGGGGATTATACCCGCATGATTAAATGGAGGAGGATCGTCGGAGACGATCTGTACCTCCCATCCTCCGTCGACAGGTATTGTTGAGATGACGTTGTACGTTTCCTTCACCTGGTCGTATTCCTGTTGTGAGAGAGTCAGTCTGAATACATGTCCTTCAGCTTTTTTTACCAGGTTTTCCGGAGATCCGGAGAATACAAGCTCTCCGCGGTTTAGCAGCGCCATTCCCTGGCAGGTGGAAGAGATGTCTCCCACAATATGGGTTGACAAAATAATCGAAACATCTTTCTGGCTGAGGTCCGACAGGATATTGCGGAACCTTATCCTCTCATCGGGATCGAGGCCGGTGGTAGGTTCGTCCACCACTATAATTCTTGGATTTCCTATCAGCGCCTGGGCTATCCCGAGTCTTCTCTTCATACCCCCCGACAGCCTGTTGGCCTGGCGGTCGCGCACTTCGAGGAGCCCAACCTGGTCGAGCAGCCTGTCGACCTCGGCGATCCTTTCTCTTTTGTTCTTCAATCCGGCCAGTGATCCGGAATAATCGAGGAACTCCCAGGTTTTGAGGGAAGTGAAGAATCGGAAATCCTGGGGGAGATAGCCAAGCAGGCTTCGGTATTCCTTCCTGATTTTCTGTATGTCGCGCCCATCAGCAAGGACATCCCCGGAAGTAGGTTTCATAAGGGTTACCAGAATCCGCATCAGGCTTGACTTGCCCGCTCCGTTTGGCCCGAGAAGCCCGAACATTCCTGTACCGATTTCAAGATCGAGATCTTTAAGCGCATGGTTGCCGTTTGAGTAAATCATATTAAGGCGTCGGATTTCGATCTTCATGTTTCAGGGTAGCTTATGGCAGTCGAAGCAAGGCTTTGACGTAATAAAGACGGTAGAAATTTCAAATATGACATCAAATTGTAAGTTTTTTCAAGGATCAGGCATAAAATTATTAAATTGTATGAAAAAGAACCGGAAAGGATTAATTAAGTGCAATTGAAACAAATTCATATTTTTGTAACCTGAGTTTCTAAGGGGTGGCATATATTACAAATAAAAAGAAGATAATAAACGATCCGGTGTATGGTTTTATAAGCATACCCGGCGATCTTATCTATGATATCATTCAGCACCCCTATGTTCAGCGGCTCAGGAATGTAAGGCAGCTCGGACTTACCAGCTTTGTTTATCCCGGCGCCAATCACAGCAGGTTCCAGCATTGTCTGGGAGCTCTTCATTTAATGGACAGTGTCCTTAAGACGCTAAGGAGCAAGGGAGTAGATATTTCCCCGGAGGAAGAGGAAGCTGCCCAGCTGGCTATTCTTCTTCATGACATCGGGCATGGTCCTTTTTCTCATGCACTTGAAAACTCCATAATAAGCGGTATAACGCATGAAGACCTTTCCCTTCTGCTTATGGAGAAGCTGAATGAGGAATTTCAGGGTAAGCTGAGCCTGGCCATAGAGGTTTTCAAAGGTGCTTACAGGAGAAAGTTTCTTCATGAGCTTATCACGGGTCAGATGGATATGGACAGGCTCGATTACCTGAGGCGCGATTCGTTTTTCACGGGAGTGATAGAAGGATCGGTGGGTTCCGACAGGATCATCAGGATGCTGAGTGTGGTTAACGACAGCCTGGTGATGGATGAAAAGGGAATTTATTCCCTTGAGAAGTTCCTTATTGCCCGAAGGCTTATGTACTGGCAGGTTTACATGCACAAGACTGTCCTTTCATCGGAAAGCCTTCTTGTAAAGGTGTTAAGGCGGGCCAGGGAAGTGTCGCTTCAGGGTGTTGAAATTTTCGCAACCCCGGCTCTGAAATTTTTTCTGCGTAACAACATCGGACCTGCCGACCTGGGTCCTGCAGGGCTTTTCAGTCCGGGTATAATTGCCGCTAATTTCACCCGCCTCGATGACACTGACATCCTTTCTTCGGCCAAGTACTGGGCCGACAGTTCCGACTTTATACTGTCGGACCTTTCGCGGAGGCTTATGACAAGGAACCTGCTTTCGGTCGAGCTTCAGAACGAGCCATTCCCGGACGGCCGGATTGATGAGCTCTCTGCCAGGGCAGTGAAGCATTTGAAAATTAGTCGCGACCAGGCAGGCTACTATGTCTTTTCGGGGACAGTATCGAACAGAACTTATGTTCCCGACTCGCCGGAGGTGATGATCCTTCTCAAGAACGGATCGACAGCAGATATCACCGAAGTATCCGATTTGTTCGAGCACAAACTGCTTTCGGAGCGAATCACAAAATATTATTTATGTTATCCAAAAGAGATTAAACAACAGTAAGATAAAATGGAATTTAATGCAGCCACAATTGCCGGATTTCTTAATGGTGAGATAATAGGGGATCCTGAAGCCAGGGTCAATACCATAGCAAAGATAGAGGAAGGTCACCCCGGCGCGCTTTCATTTCTTGCCAATCCGAAATATGAGCGTTACATCTACACCACCTTATCGTCGATAGTTCTTGTAAACAGCAACTTTGTACCCGGGGCGCCTGTACGTGCCACAATGATAAAGGTAAAGAATGCCTATGAGTCATTTGCCTCACTGCTCCGGCTTGTCGATCAGTCGCGGCCCCGCAGGAAAGGCATTCATCCGACCGCAGTGATAGAGCCCTCCGCAACTGTGGGCAGGGATGTATATATAGGCGCTTTTGTTTATGTGGGTGAGAATTGTGTAATCGGAGACGAATGTTCATTATTTCCCAATGTCTTTGTAGGAGATAATACCCGGCTCGGCAATAAGTGCACGCTCAATCCGGGAGTGGTAATCTATCGGGAATGTCTTATCGGGAACGAATGTACTATTCATGCCGGTAGCGTTATCGGCAGCGACGGATTCGGTTTTGCACCACAGTCGGATAATGAGTACATGAAGATTCCTCAGCTTGGAAATGTTGTTCTTGAGGACAATGTTGAGATCGGGGCTAATGTAACCATCGACAGGGCCACTATGGGATCGACTGTAATAAGGAAGGGGGTCAAGCTTGATAATCTGATCCAGGTAGGACACAATGTAGAGATAGGGGCGAATACCGTAATGGCTGCTCAGACAGGCGTTGCAGGATCGAGCAAAGTTGGCAGCAACTGCATGTTTGGAGGGCAGGTGGGAATTTCAGGTCATATAAAAGTGGCTGACGGAACAAAGATCGGAGCCCAGTCGGGAATTCCGGGCGACGTAAAGAAGGAAAATTCGATCCTTCTCGGTTATCCTGCAATAGATCACAAGGATTTCCTGAGGTCTTCGATCATCTTCAGGAGACTGCCCGAAATGTACAGGAAAGTAGAGGAACTGGAAAAGCAAATAAAGCATCTCAGGGAAGAATAATTTGAATGTTCATTTTTTTTGATTTTTTTTGTACCCGGATGAAATTCCTTTACAGATGAGTGAGAAACAGAGAACTCTAGCCAGAGAAATAAGCCTGAGCGGAAAAGGATTGCATACAGGTATCGATGTCACAATTACGTTCAAGCCGGCCCCGGCAAATCATGGTTACAAGTTCTGCAGGACAGATCTTCCCGGGATGCCCAGAATAGATGCAATTGCAGATAATGTAACTGACACCTCGCGAGGAACCACACTTGTTCAGGATGGAGCTTCCGTGTCGACAATAGAGCATGTGCTTGCGTCCCTTCACGGATTGAGGGTCGACAATGCGCTTATTGAACTGAGTGGTCCGGAAGCCCCGATCATGGGAGGAGCTGCCTGGAAATTCACAGAAGCCATCAGGGAAGCGGGGTTTACGGAACAGAAGGAAGACCGCAATTATTATGTTATAAAGCAGAAGATTGCCTATTCGGATGAAGAAAGAGGGGTCGACCTTATAATTTATCCTGACGACCACCTTAGCATAAATGTACTTATAGATTATAATTCCAGGATACTGGGGAATCAGTACGCCATTCTCGATTCAATAGATGATTTTGAAAAAGAGATAAGCAAAAGCCGGACATTTGTGTTTTTCCATGAGCTTGAGCCTCTTCACAGGATGGGCCTTATCAAGGGAGGTGATCTTGACAATGCGGTTGTTATCCTTGAGAAGGAAGTGGAGCAGGAAGAGATCGACAGGATAGCTCAGATGTTCAACAGGCCGGGTATCACAAAACACACTGCAGGTATACTTAACAACACGGAGCTCAGATACCCGAATGAACCCGCACGCCATAAGCTTCTCGACATAATGGGCGATCTTGCGCTTGTCGGGCAGCCTGTAAAAGGAAAAGTTGTGGCTACGCGTCCCGGGCATTATGCAAATACAAGACTGGCAAAGCTTATAAGGCAGGAAATAAAAAAATCACAGTCGAAAATAAACATACCTGCCTATGATCCTTCGGAACCTCCGGTTTACAACCTGGAAGAGATTAAAAAAAGACTTCCTCACAGGTATCCTTTCCTTCTGGTCGACAAGATCATATCACTTGACCAGACCTCTGTGGTGGGAATAAAAAACGTAACTTTCGGAGAGCCTTTTTTTCAGGGGCATTTTCCTGATGAACCGGTAATGCCCGGCGTTCTTATTGTTGAAGCTCTGGCACAATGCGGCGGACTCCTCATACTGAGCTCCGTTGAGGAGCCCGAGAAGTATTCTACGTATTTTTTAAAGATTGACAAGCTGAAATTCAAGCATAAAGTGGTACCCGGAGATACCATGATCCTCAAGATGGAACTGATAGAACCGATGAGGAGGGGTATTGTGATCATGTTCGGACATGCTTATGTTGGAAACCGGCTTGTTGCGGAGGGCGAGATGACAGCCCAGGTTGTAAAAAATAAATAATCAGCATAATGGTCTCCAATTTAGCTTATGTCAATCCAAAGGCCAGGCTGGCTGAAAATGTGACTGTAGAACCCTTTGCCTTTATAGATGAGAATGTTGAGATAGGGGAGGGAACCTGGATCGGTCCGCATGCCACAGTTCTTTTCGGGGCCAGGATAGGAAGGAATTGCAGGATTTTTCCTTCTGCCGTCATTTCAGGGATACCTCAGGACCTTAAATTCAGGGGAGAGGATACCACGGCTGAGATCGGCGACGGGACTACGGTAAGGGAAGCGGCAACAGTTAACAGGGGAACTGCTTCAGCGGGGACAACGACAGTGGGAAAAAACTGCCTCATCATGGCTTATGCCCATATCGGGCACGATTGTATAGTCGGAGACAACTGTATCCTGGGAAATTCGACAGGGCTGGCCGGAGAAGTGAAGGTTGACGACTGGGCCATTCTTAGCGCCGGAACCCTTGTGCACCAGTTTGCCCGGATAGGGGGACATGTCATGATAGGAGGCGGTTCCAAAGTCAGAACCGATGTTCCTCCCTTCATCAAGGCCGACCGCGACCCGCTGATCTACCTCGGGCTTAATACCGTAGGACTTACCCGGCGGGGCTTTCCCAAGGAAAGGATCGACAATATCCATAATATTTACAGGGCTATATACCAGAACGGCATGAATGTGTCGCAGGCCCTCGACTATATAGAAAATGAATACTCTCCGTCGGACGACCGGGAGTATATCATAAGTTTCATACGCAAATCGGAAAGGGGAATAATCCGCGGTCCGCGTTAGCAGATTAACCGTTTTCCCATCCCTGCGCCTTTAATTCCACTTCACTGTACTGGTTTGTGATAAGGAAACATCTCTGTTCGGGAACAGTCATGTGACCGATCATTGCCACATCCGGAACTGATTTTATGGCTTCGGCGTATCTGAGAGGCAGAGTGAAAAGCAATTCATAATCCTCTCCTCCGTTGAGGGCGGGGATCATGGGATCAATATTGAATTCTTCAGCTGTCTTCCAGGTTTCATTGTCAACCGGGATCCTGTCATAATATATCCTGCATCCTGTACCCGACTGTCTGCATAAGTGGATCAGGTCGGAGGCAAGTCCGTCGGAAACATCTATCATTGAAGAAGGCAGTATGTTTGCTGACGACAGGCCGGTAAGAACTTTAGCAGGGAACTCTGGTTTTAGCTGACGTTCAATAATGTATTCATAACCTGACAGGTCGGGCTGAATCTTGTTGTCGTTATCGAATATCTTCCTTTCGCGCTCGAGAACCTGCAGACCCATGTATGCAGCTCCGAAATTCCCGGTGGCGCAGATCAGGTCATTCGGCCTTGCGCCGTTCCTTCGCACTATGCTATCTGTTCCGGCTCTGCCGATGGCGGTAACGCTGATTGACATTCCGGTGAGAGAGCTGCTTGTATCGCCTCCGGCAAGATCGATCCTGTACCTTTTACAGGCAAGCGAGATCCCTTCGTATAACTCATCAAGGTGTTTCACTGAAAACCTTGAGCTTATGCCGACAGCTGTCAGTATCTGTTCCGGTGTGCCGTTCATTGCATAAATATCGGAGATGGCTCTTATGACAGCCTTGTAACCGAGATGCTTCAACGGAGTATACACCAGGTTGAAATGTATGCCTTCGAGCAGAAGATCGGTGGATACAAGCGAAAGATCATTTCCGCTATCGATCACTGCCGAGTCATCGCCAGGGCCGGTTATTGTGCTTTTATTGTAAATGACGGCATTCCGTGTGAGATGTTCTATAAGTCCGAATTTGCCCGGCTTTCCGGAAGACTGATTGCTGTTCTCCTCATTGCTCATGGGTAAGTCTTTTATGTATGTATGATCCGGCGTCCGAAAGGATTTAACGCCACCTCGGTAAGCTTGAAATGCTGGTTCCCGAACGGGATTCCGATTATTGTGATATACAGAAGCAGACCGAAAAAAGCATGTGTCAGCGCTATCCATATCCCGCCGCAGATAAGCCAGAGCACATTCATAAATATATACAGGCAGCCCGAACCCTGTGGTTCCATTCTGCTTGTCCTTCCGAAAGGCCATATCGAAAGGGATCCCATTTTAAGAGTCTGAAGGCCGAAAGGAATTCCGATGATTGTGATCATGAGGATCAGGCTTCCAATGAAATATTCAATAGCAATTACCAGGCCTCCGAAGATCAGCCAGATAAGATTTCCAAGGATTTTCATCAGTATGATGGTTTATTCAAGAATAATGGTTTTGTCCTTCGGATACTTTACCGAGTAGGTCAGTATGATCTGCCTTGTTTCCTGGGGTTTGATCTCAAGATCCCAGTTCACCTCCCCTGTCTGCCTGTCGTATCTTCCTCCCGAGAGCTCTTCTGCCTGAACCTCAATTCCGCTGTTCGAGGAAAGGGGTATCTGATCGTTGACGGTAATGTTGACCGGGCTTTGCTTATTGTTTCTCACGGTTATAAGGAATGAGTAAGTCTCGGTTTTATTTGAGCCGAAGGTCCTTCTGCTAGTATAATCCTGTCTTTTTTCCCTTTTAACCAGGATACTGTTGTCATTTCCGAGCGACACAACCAGGGTGTCTTTAAGCTGATTGACATTAAGGAATGATTTTCCGACGAAAGTGTTTTCGAAGTAGAGGGTTGCTTCTCCTCCTATGAGGTTCTGCTCTGCCCAGCCTGAAATGTTTCCGCTCAGGTATGCCAGGGGCGACAGTTTTGGAACGCTTACATACTTGTATTCCGCTGGAGTGGTGGTTCGCTGTATCTCAATAGTCTGCACTTTGCCGTCGGGTTCAATGGTGCAGGGCACTGCCACATCGAATGAGACGGTGGTTTCACCCACTGTTTTTTCCATTGGCGCGGGAGCAGCTTCAGCATACTGATTAACGGCTTCATCTGCAACCGTTACAACCTCCTCCATTTTGGCAGCATCTTCCCTCTGTGCCATGGATTTGACTCCCCTCACCATTATCCTCGGTTCGGGAGCCGGGACGTAATAATCTATAAACCAGGGATACAGGACAGGGATATCTCCCGAAACCCATGGCGTGGCGTTTGAGAAACTAAGTTTTACATCCTTCCATGCGATCCCTGTGTTCTGAAAAACATTTGCCTTGTAATAGATGGTAACCGGACTGGCAATATTGTCGACCCTGATGTCGTATGAAGGGTACCAGCCGGCATTGCCTACAACATAGCTGAATGAAAGCTTTCCTGAAACAGGTTTCCCGCTTAAGACCGTGACTGATATCTCGCCGGAGGGCAACTGCTGCTTTCCGAATTTTTCAGAGATCTGTTTCTGTAGGTTTTCGATCTGCTTTTCGTAGTCTTTGATTAACCTTGTCTTTTTCAGGAGGGCGGTTTTGACCTGCTCCATGTTGCTGGTGTAGAGTTCCATGACATTTTTAAGCTGTTCAACCGAAAAAGTGGTTTCCTTGACAAGGATGGCCCTGTTTGCCACCAGGAAAGCTTCCTTTTCGTTCAGGACTGTGATGGCTGCCTTTTCGTCCTCGACCTTAATCTGAAGAGCCTCGATCTGGCTTCTTATATTTTTTACCTCCGGAAGTGCGTCGAGATTTTCGAGGTAGTTGTTCCTGTGGTTCACTGAAAGGATGGTGAAATCGCCGGATCCCTTTACCTGGATGCTTCCTGCATCTATATAGGGGGAGAGCGATCCGAGTTTGAGAATTGTCTTTCCTGCAGGCAGATCGAAGCTGCCTTCGTGATTCAGCTGCGCCCTGTCGGGATAAACTGTTACATTTTTTATATCCGCCCTGATATCCTTTTCAGTATCGGCAGATAGGTTTAGTGCCTGGCTCATTATCAGTGTTGAGATTATTAGTAGTTTCTTCATGCTGTTATTATTAAACCTGATTAATTCATAAATCTTTTCTTCGCTCCCCCCGGGGTCGGGGTAAACGAAGGAAATCAATTACAGAATTATGCAATTAAGCCATAAAGTTAAGATTTTCCGAAATATGTCATATAACAATAATCAGGCCGATTTGGCCTGATTATTTTATATATATGCTGTAAAATTCGTCTTACCTGAAGGAAGAACAGGTCTATTTCGGGAAGGTCAGCTCGTTAAAGCCCACGGTTCCTGGAGGCAGCAAATCTTCAGTATGATTTGCCATAGGGCATCCGGGGACGGGGCAGTTGATTATCTTGTGCTCCTTGTTATCGGTAGGATTCCAGCCCAGTATAAGATAAAGTGCAAAGAATCCTATAACATAAGCTACTGCTACATGCCAGCCGTTTTTTATCCACTTAACCACATTGCGGCCTTCGGGGAATTTATTGGTAATGGCCACACCGGCTGACGATCCGAACCACACCATCGATCCGCCAAAGCCTACTGCATAGGCCAGCATTCCCCAGTCGTAGTGTCCCTGGTCGAGGCAAAGCTTTGTGAGAGGAATGTTATCGAAGACAGAAGACAGGAATCCAAGAGCAAATGCTGTACCCCAGCTTGCGTTCGGCAGTTCTTCAACCGGCATCATGGAGGCGCACATCACAAGGCACAGGAGGAATATGGTTCCCAGAATGGAACCCGGGACTTCCTTCCATGGAATTTTAATTATCAATGCCCCGAGGAGAATGGCAATCCAGACTCCGAGGGCAGGCATATCATAAAGGATGTTTGAAAGGATTGCTCCGACGAGGATCATTCCGACCACCAGAATCCTGAGCCAGTCGATTTTTACATCTGTTACCGAATTCTTCTGTATAACCTGGTATTTATCCTGCTGGTGGGAGCCGAACCATGCGAAGAAGGCGAAGGCGAATATTGACGCGATAAAAGCATGAAGTACATCGAAAGCGCTTACCCCGTCGATCCACATCATGGTGGTGGTTGTATCGCCAACCACGCTTCCTGCGCCTCCTGAATTGCTGGCTGCAACTATTGCGGCAAGGTATCCGATGTGAACCTTGTTTTTGAATACAACAAGTGCTATTGTTCCTCCGATAAGGGCAGCCGCAATGTTGTCAAGAAAGGCCGACATGATAAATATAAAAACCAGGAGCAGGAAAGGACCTTTCCAGTCGTCGGGAAGATAATTGGGGAGTATATCGGGAACCCTTGATTCCTCGAATATCTTGGATAGTATGGCAAAGCCCAGGAGAAGACCGAGAAGATTGAGTATTATTCCCCATTCTCCCTGACGCATCTCCTTGTCGAGAAACTGTTCACGAAGCGGCAGTTCTCCGAACATGTGTTCAAAGAAATGGAATCCGGGATCGAAGATCAGCTTGAATGTAAGGATGACAGTCAGCCCTGTTAAGGCCACCCAGAAGGTGTGTTTGTGAAAAAGGGCAACACCCAGAAGCACTAGTCCGAAAAGGATGAATTCAATCCTGACCGGACCCAGAGAGGGAACACTTCCTGATGAGGCAAATGTCAGGAGGGGGATCATCATTAAGAAAATGGAAAGAAGAATTTTTTTCGAAAAAATTCCCTGAAGTCTGTTTTTCCCAGAGGTCATGAATTATCTGTTTATTAATTGGGGATTTATAAGGCCACAAAAATAAACAAATATTCAAATATTTCAATTATTCAAAAGCTCATGGTACGAAGCAGTCTGCAAATCTGCCACAGGCTTTTCCGCCATCGGGCAGCCCGGCACGGGACAATTGATGATTTTGTGTTCCTTGGTGTCGGCCGGTTCCCATCCCATAATAAGGTAAAGGGTAAAGAAACCGATTACATAAGCCACTGCCACATGCCATCCCTTTTTTACCCAGAGGATCACATTTCTTCCTTCGGGGAATTTGTTTGTGATTGCCACTCCGGCCGAAGACCCGAACCAGATCATCGATCCGCCGAATCCTACGGCATAGGCAAGCATGCCCCAGTCATAATGTCCCTGGTCGAGGCATAGTTTTGTGAGCGGGATATTATCGAACACTGCTGACAGAAATCCGAGTGAAAGTGCTGTTACCCATGATGCATCGGGTAGTTCTTCAACAGGCATCAGTGATGCACAGGTAACAAGGCACAGAAGGAAAATAGTGCCCTTGAGAGAACCTGGTACTTCCTGCCATGGAGCCTTACGGATGAAGGCTCCGATGATGATTGCTATCCAGACTCCGAGAGCCGGCATGTCGTAAACAATGTTAGAGATTATTGCTCCTGCAAGTATAAGAGCTACAATCAACAGCTTTGCCCAGTCGATCTTAACGCCGGCTTTGGATTCACTCTGTATCTTCTGGTATTTATCCTGCTGGTGAGCGGCGAACCATGCGAAGAACAGAAGGGCTGCGAAGGCGGCAACATAAGCGTGGATCACATTGAGGGCTGATACGCCGTCGATCCACATCATGGTCGTCGTTGTGTCGCCCACCACGCTTCCGGAACCGCCGGCATTACTGGCTGCGACCAATGCTGCAATATAGCCGATGTGCACCTTGTTTTTGAAAACGACCAGTGCTATGGTCCCTCCAATGAGAGCAGCTGCAATATTGTCGAGGAAGGATGAAAGAATGAAAACAAACACCAGAAGAAGAAAAGGTCCCTTCCAGTCGTCCGGAAGATACCGCGGCAGTATCTCGGGAACTCCCGATTCTTCAAATATCTTTGAAAGCATTGCAAATCCAAGCAAAAGTCCGAGCAGATTAAGTATAATCCCCCATTCGCCCTGCCTCAGTTCCTTATCCATCAATTGTTCGCCCATCGGCGTTGTACCGAAGAAGTGCTCCATGAAATGAAAGCCCGGATCAAACGCAAGCTTATATGTCATCAGTACAGCCAACCCGGTTATTGCAACCCAGAAAGTATGCTTGTGGAAAAGAGCGACTCCAAGCAATATCATCCCGAAAAATATAAACTCGAGCCTTATCGGTCCTATTGAAACCGGGTTGCCGCCGGAGGCCAGCAGAATAGTGGGCGCAAGCAGTGCAAGAACAAAAAGGGTGGTCCTTTTCATGCTGTTATTCATGAATGATACTTTAAACATATTTACGATTGTTAGGGGAACAACTATCTTTTGTTAATTGAGGCTGCCAAATTATAAATATTTTCATTCGCCTGATTCTGCAGGGGACGTGCTTAATAATGATTTTTATCATGGCCGGGCTTCAATTATTTGGCAGCGTCTATTCTGAAGTCCTTATTTTTTCATAATTTTGCATCCTTATTTAGATTGAATTTAATTAAGGGAGGGTCCGGTCGGCCCCCAGCCATTTGGGAACGCCACCCCCGGGTTAATGTAATTTGTATTGCAGGTTTGTATGGAAAACGATCAGGATAATATTATAAACGATATCACGTCGGGTGAATACAAATATGGTTTCTACACCGATATAGAGACGGAAAAGATACCAAAGGGCCTGAATGAGGATGTCATACGCCTTATTTCAAAAAAGAAGGGTGAGCCTGACTGGCTTCTTGAGTTCCGGTTGAAGTCGTTCCGGCACTGGCTTACCATGAAGATGCCGGGCTGGGCTAACCTGAAGATCCCGGAGATTGATTATCAGGACATAATATACTATGCTGCCCCAAAGCAGAAGCCGGCGCCCGAAAGCATTGACGACATTGATCCTGAGCTGAAGAAGACATTCGACAGGCTCGGGATACCGCTTGAGGAGCAGAAGAGGCTTAGCGGGGTGGCAGTCGATGCAGTGATGGACAGTGTTTCGGTGAAGACTACCTTCAGGGAGACGCTGGCAGAGCTGGGAATTATCTTCTGTTCGTTCAGCGAGGCCGTCAGGGAATATCCGGATCTTGTAAAGAGGTACCTGGGAACTGTTGTGCCGCATACCGACAATTTCTTTGCAGCTCTCAACTCAGCTGTATTCAGCGACGGGTCCTTCTGCTACATTCCCAAGGGTGTGAGGTGTCCTATGGAACTGTCGACCTATTTCAGGATCAACGCAGCCAACACTGGCCAGTTCGAACGTACTCTTCTGGTAGCTGATGAGGAAAGCTATGTAAGTTACCTGGAGGGCTGTACCGCTCCCATGAGGGATGAGAACCAGCTTCATGCGGCCATAGTTGAGATAATAGCCGAGAAAAATGCCGAAGTAAAGTATTCGACTGTGCAGAACTGGTACCCGGGCGACAGGGAAGGAAGAGGAGGGATATTCAACTTTGTAACAAAAAGAGGCATTTGCAGAGGTGACAACTCAAAGATCTCCTGGACCCAGGTCGAGACCGGATCGGCAATAACCTGGAAGTATCCGTCGTGCATCCTGAGGGGAGACAATTCCATAGGGGAATTTTATTCGGTAGCAGTTACCAACAATCATCAGCAGGCTGATACAGGCACCAAGATGATCCACATAGGAAAAAATACAAGGAGCACCATTGTATCCAAGGGAATTTCAGCCGGTCACGGACAGAACAGTTACAGAGGTCTTGTGAAGGTTCTTAAAAATGCGTCCAGCTCAAGGAATTTTTCGCAGTGCGATTCACTTCTTCTGGGTGACAAATGCGGAGCGCACACCTTCCCTTATCTCGAGGTAGATAATCAGAGCGCGATAGTTGAGCATGAAGCCACTACTTCTAAAATCGGGGAGGACCAGATATTTTACTGCAACCAGAGAGGCATTTCGACCGAGGATGCCATAGCGCTTATTGTAAACGGATATGCCAGGGAGGTTATTAACAAGCTCCCGATGGAGTTTGCCGTCGAGGCTCAGAAGCTTCTTCAGATAAGTCTTGAGGGCAGCGTGGGTTAGTTTAAAGTTTTAATTGATAATATTCTGACATGCTTAGTATTAAAAATCTTGAAGCCGGTATAAACGGAAAGATGATCCTGAAAGGGATCAGCCTTGAAGTAAAGGCCGGTGAGATACATGCCATAATGGGTCCTAACGGATCGGGAAAGAGTACCCTGGCTGCCGTCCTGGCAGGAAGGGATACTGTCGAGATCAGAGGCGGATCAGTTACTTATATGGGGAATGACCTTTTGCAGATGGCTCCCGAGGACCGTTCGAAAGAGGGTATCTTTCTCGGATTTCAGTATCCTATTGAGATACCCGGAGTCAGCATGGTAAATTTCATGAAGACCGCAGTCAATGAGCACCGGAAGCACAAAGGACTTCCTCAGCTTTCGGCATCCGATTTCCTTAAGCTTATGAGGGAAAAGAAGGAAATGGTTGAGATCGACTCAAAGCTGGCAAACCGCTCGGTGAATGAAGGATTCTCGGGAGGAGAGAAGAAGAAAAATGAAATTTTCCAGATGGCTATGCTGGAACCAAAGCTTGCCATCCTGGATGAAACGGATTCAGGGCTCGACATTGATGCGCTCAGGATAGTTGCCAACGGTGTCAACAGGTTAAGGAGACCTGATAATTCATCCATTGTTATCACACATTACCAGAGGCTCCTCGATTATATAGTTCCTGACGTGGTGCATGTTCTTTACGACGGAAGGATAGTTAAGACGGCAGGGAAGGAACTTGCGCTGGAACTGGAGGAGAAGGGTTACGACTGGATCAGGAAAGAGGTTGACAATCAGAACTGACATGAACGGAAAATCAGAGGTTTCGGAATTTTTTTCAAGGCTGTATGCGGAAAACATCGGGAGGATAGCAGAGGGATCTACACCCTTTATCAACTCCTTCAGAAAGGAAGCTATTGAAAAATTCAATCTTCTTGGGGTACCGACAAAAAAAATGGAGTCGTACAGGTACACCAATCTTGAAAGCTTCTTCAGGCATGATTACCAGAGCTATTTCATACCTGATGTGTCGCATTTCCGTAAGGCTGAGGATTTCAGATGCGACGTTACCGATCTTGATACACACGGGATAGTGCTTATGAACGGGTTTTATCCTACGATAAACGGCAAGCTCAGGGAACTTCAGGGAGGGATCATAATAGGCAGCCTGAATGAAGCTGCAAGAAAATATCCCGAACTGATTGAGAAACACTATGGCAGGTATGCAGGGAATGATTCCGACGGGCTTATCCACCTCAATACTGCAATGGTGTCGGACGGCGTATTCATCTATGTCCCACGCGGAGCTGCTCCCGCGAAGCCTGTTCAGATTGTTAACCTTGTCGATTCGGACCAGGATACCTTCAACCAGCACAGGAACCTGATCATTGTCGAGGAGAATGCCCGGTGCGCGGTTATAATCTGTGACCATACCCTGTCGCCGCAGCGTTTCCTTACCAACGCAGTCTCGGAGGTCTATGCCGGAGAGAATTCATCCTTCGACCTGATAAGGGTTCAGAATGAGCATAATAATGCCTGCAAGATAACCCACACTTTCATCCACCAGGAGAGGAACAGCAACGTGACTTCGAGCATTATAACCCTTCACGGCGGGCTGGTGCGTAACAATACTTATCACAGGCTCAATGGCGAAAGAGCTGATTGCAGTTCATACGGTCTTTTTCTGGCTGATAAATGGCAGCATGTCGACAACTTCGTAAGTGTCGACCATGCATCTCCCAACTGCACAAGCAATCAGCTCTTCAAGGGTGTTCTCGATGACGTTTCGACCGGCGCTTTCAACGGAAGGATCTATGTCGCCCCCGACGCCCAGGGAACTATCGCTTATCAGAAGAACAACAACATACTTCTTACCGATGAGGCAAGGATGGATACAAAACCCCAGCTCGAGATATATGCCGATGATGTGAAATGCAGTCACGGAGCCACTGTGGGCCAGCTCGACAACAACGCATTGTTTTATATGCAGTCGAGGGGAATCGACAAGCGTCAGGCGCTGCTAATGCTGATGTTCGGATTTGCCCATGAGGTGATCCAGAACCTTAAGGTTGAAGCTCTCCGTGAAAGAATTGACGGGCTTGTGATGCAGAGGCTGAGGGGAGAACTGTCGCAGTGTGCCAGTTGTATGGTGAAATGCGTATAAATTAAGGGAGTGATGAAGGATATCGATATCATCAGATCGGATTTTCCGCTTCTTCAGAAAAAGGTATACGGCAAGCCTCTTGTGTATTTTGACAATGGCGCTACAACCCAGAAACCTCTCTGCGTGATGGAAGAGGTCAGAAAAGTGTACACGGAGTATAACGGAAATGTTCACCGCGGTGTTCACGCAATGAGCGACCAGACCTCGGAAGCGTACGAGGGCGCCCGTGAGAAGGTAAGGTCGTTCATCAATGCCGGAAAAGCGGAGGAGGTGGTTTTTACATCCGGGACCACAGGATCGATAAATGCAATAGCCTTTTCATTCGGTGAAAGATACATAAGACAGGGTGATGAGATCATTGTAAGCGAACTGGAGCACCACGCTAATATTGTTCCCTGGCAGATGCTCTGTCAACGCAAGGGGGCAGTGCTCAGGGTGATACCCTTCAATGAAGCAGGAGAGCTTAAGACCGACGAGTACCTTAAACTGCTTTCACCGCGTACCAGGATCGTTGCTGTAACCCAGGTATCCAATGCGCTCGGGACCGTTGTTCCCCTTGAGGAAATAATCAGACCGGCACATTCAATGGATATTCCTGTCCTTGTCGACGGTGCGCAGGGAATCCAGCACGGGATAACGGATGTTCAGTCGCTTGATTGTGATTTTTACGTCTTCTCAGGGCATAAGATCTATGGACCCACAGGAATAGGGGTTATGTACGGAAAGGAAAAATGGCTTTCGGAACTTCCTCCATACCAGGGAGGAGGGGATATGGTTGACAGGGTGACCTTCGAAAAGACCACATATAATGTGCTTCCTTTCAGGTTTGAAGCCGGAACCATGAATTATGCGGGAGCCATAGGTCTGGGAAGGGCCCTCGATTATGTTGCCGGACTCGGCAGGGAAGAGATATTGCTGAGGGAAAAGACTTTGCTGGCTTATGCAACCGACAGGCTTTCATCAGTAAAAGGATTGAGAATATACGGGCAGGCAGCTGAAAAGATATGCACTTTATCATTTCTTCTCGAAAATATACATCAGTACGACACGGGCATGATCCTCGACAAGCTTGGGATTGCAGTAAGAACGGGCACCCATTGCGCTCAGCCGGTCATGGACCATTACGGTATTCAGGGAACGGTAAGGGCGTCGCTGTGTTTTTACAATACGCTTGAAGAGATTGACGCCCTTGGCACGGGAATTGAGAAGGTTAAACACATGTTTTCATAATTGGGAGATGACGATCAACGAAGTTCAGGATAATATAATAGATGAGTTTTCGGTCTTCGACGACTGGATGGATAAATACAACGTTCTGATCGAAATGGGAAAGGAACTTCAGCTTGTCGATCCGAAGTTCAAGGTAAAGGATTACCTTATAGAGGGCTGCCAGTCGAAAGTCTGGCTGTATCCCGCGTATAATGGCAGTGAAGTGACCTTCACGGCCGACAGCGATGCAATAATTACAAAGGGAATTGTGGCATTGCTTATAAGGGTTCTGTCAGGCCGGACGCCTGAAGAGATCATAAATGCCGATCTCTATTTCATCGACAGGATAGGATTGAGGCAGAATCTGTCGCCTACGCGCTCCAATGGCCTTCTGTCGATGCTGAGGCAGATGAAGCTTTATGCAATGGCGTACAAGGCGCAGGGCGCAGGGCGGGGACCAAAGGAGCGATAGTGGTATGGGAAGAAGATTGCTTCGTCCCGCTGAGGCGGGACTCGCAATGACAGTGGACTAAGAGTTAATATGTAACCAGCAACCAGCAACCATTAAACAGCAACAAACCATGGATCCGTCAGAACGACTTGAAATTGAAACCAGGATAGCAGGTGTGCTCAAAAGTATTTATGATCCGGAGATACCTGTCAACATTTACGATCTCGGACTGATATACAATATTGAGATCGATGATGACCACGTGGCGCATATCACCATGACTCTTACAGCGCCCAATTGTCCGATGGCCGACAGTCTGATCGAGGAGGTAAAATACAAGGTGTCGGGCACAAAAGGAGTAAAGGATTGTGACCTGAAGCTCACATTCAATCCGCCATGGGATAAAGACATGCTTAGCGACGAGGCGAAGCTTGAACTTGGATTCCTTTGATCTGAAACCGTTTAAGGTATGGACAATAAAGAACTTTCCGGAGGAATAAAGCGCAGGGCAGCGGAACTTGGGTTTAACATCTGCGGCATTACCGGAGCGCGTGAGCTCACGGAGTACGGTGAGAGATTAAGGGCATGGCTGGATGCAGGCATGAATGACAGGATGGGATACCTGGCCAGGGACATTGACAAGAGGACAGATCCCGGAAAGTTGTTCGGGGATGCAAGATCGCTTGTTGTTGCGGGACTTAGTTATTATACGGGGCTGAAGCAGAAGGATCCGGAGGCGCCCAGGCTTTCGAGGTACACCTACGGAACAGATTATCATGACGTTATCCCTTTAAAGCTCACCATGCTTTTAGAGTGGATTCAGAGCGTCAGGCCCGGTACGGAAGGCAGGGCTTTTTGCGATAGTTCTCCCATAACTGAAAAGCCCTGGGGCAGGGAGGCAGGTCTAGGCTGGCAGGGACGTCATTCCATACTGATAAACAGGGAAATTGGCTCATTCTTTTTCATTGGGATACTTATCCTTAATACCGGGCTCGAATATGACAGCCCCTGCACGGAAGATCATTGTGGTAACTGCAGGCAGTGCATTGATGCATGTCCCACGGGGGCCATAAACGATAACCGGACCATTGATGCCCGTAAATGCATTGCAAATCTGACAATAGAAAACCGCGGACCTGTTCCGGAGGAATTTATTCCAAAACTTGGAGGAAGGATTTACGGTTGTGACAGGTGCCAGGAAGTGTGTCCGTGGAACAGGGACCTGAAACTCCCTGTAACTCCTGAATTTGAAATTGACGGGGAAATTGCCGGAATGAGTCTCGGCGACTGGCGGAATCTTACCCCTGAAAGGTTTTCAAGACTTTTCAGTATGACTTCGATGCGAAGGATCAGCTATGAAAAGTTCATGTCGAACATTGAAGCCGCGATAAAATCCGTACAACTTTAATACCCCTGGCCGCAGCTACGGCTATTTTCACCTATTAACGTGCAACTGTTCTCAAAAGCAATGTTATAACAATGTTATAACATCATATTTGCATTTTTATCCGGCAGGATATTGCAGAATTTTCTGGCGATTCTTTTTACCTTTCATTCAAAATAACGTCTTATTCATAAAAGTTCAGAAACTTTGGTTGAAAAGGAACTTATTGAGGAGTGCAGGAACGGTGATCTGCATAATTTCAGGAAGGTTGTTGAGAAAAGCACACCGTTGATCTTCACGGTCGCTTTCAGGATGCTTGGTGATGAAGATGCAGCATATGATATTGTTCAGGATACCATGGTTACGGTTTGGCAAAAACTGGATGAAATAAAGACGGCAGCCAGCTATAAGACATGGGTTTACAGGATTGCGGTTAATAAGTGCTATGATCAGCTCAGGAAACAAAAACGGCAGAAGGAAGAGAGATTCGGCGAACGTGAATGGGAAATCATTTCAAATCATTTGTCGGAAGGGGGGAACACTGAGCTTGAAAACATGGAGAATGCAATGATAATAAATATGCTGACCAACCGGTTAAGCCCCAGACAAAAAGCAGTATTTGTCCTGTCGGAGCTTGAAGGACTGGATTCTGATGAAATAGTGAAGATTACCGGTATGACAAGATCTTTGGTGAAGGCAAATCTTTATTATGCCAGGAAGAACATTGGACAACTTTTGAAGAAGTACTTGTAGAGATGACAAAGGAAAATGACAATTATGACAGGTTGGTGAGGATGCTGAGGAACTCCAGGCCGGACTTATTTCGTCCTGAAAATATTGAAAATGAGGTCATAAAGAGGATTCAGTCCCGGAATCAAAGCAGCGGCATGTTCTCCGGATTCATCGATGCACTTTTTGGATGGGTTTATATAGGGTGGGTGAGACGAAGCCTTATCGGAGTTTCCGTGCTGCTTGTGGCTATTTTCGTGTATCAGCAGGCTTTTATTATCAGGCAGGTGAATAACATCAGCAAACAGGTTGTTATTATCGGGAGTGAGAGTTCTTCAGTCTCTTCTTCGGCCCTCGATAAGAGGCTCGCCCTGTACAGGTTAACAGTAAGGTTGTCACCCGACAGGGAAATCCGGATATCGGAGAGCCGGCTGGAAGAGCTGCTTGATTCCTATGATGATCTGCAGGTAAAATACAAGGACCTCCTGAGAATAATTGAAGAAGATCCGGAATTGAAAAGCTATATTGAAAACAGGCTGAAGGAAGATAAAGAATACAAACCTGATATTTAAGACTATGATAACCAGGAAATCAAAACTCATCATATCAATGGTGCTTGCCATTGCCGCTTCATGCAATGAGCCTGAGACCGTCGTCACAAATATTGTTCATGCCGATGGGACAGTAACGAGGAGAATAGAAATGAAAAACTTTGAAAACAAGTTTGAAGTTTCTGATCTTCAGGTCCCTTTCGACAGTACCTGGACCATCACCGATTCGCTTGAGATAAGTAGGGAAGGGGATACGATATGGGTAAAGCGAGCTGAAAAACTTTTTTCCGGCGTTGACGAGATCAACCTGAGCTATCTTGCCGACAGTGGTGCAAACAAGGAAATTAAAAGGCATGCGGAATTCAGCAGGAAGTTCAGGTGGTTCAATACCGAATACAGATTTTCTGAAATAATTGATAAAAAAATGTCATATGGGTATCCGGTAAAAAATTTTCTGAGCGAGGATGAATTAAAATGGTTCTATTCACCGGGCTCCTTTACCGATGAGAAATTAAATGGAGCGGACAGCCTTAGATTCAGGGCATTCAATGACACTGTTGATAAGAAGATCGAGGAATGGTATGTAAAGAGTCTTGTTTCAGAATGGATCGGGGAATTTACAAAGCTGACCGGTGACTCAGCGGATAATGGGATGGGGTTTGAAGCATTGAAGCAAAGGGAAGATGAATTTGCAGCAATAGTTTTAAAAAACTCTGAACATTTTGACAGTCTGTGGGTGGAAGGCGCCTTGTTCAGGGAGTTCCTAGGTGAGACCAATTCGGTCAGATATAAAACGGAAGCTGATTCCGCTTCTGTTCTGGCAGCCGATCACTTCTGGGTAAGTTTTAGTGATTATACGTTAAGGACAGTAATGCCCGGCAAGCTGACCGGGACAAACGGATTTGCCGACTCCTCAGGGGTTCTGCTCTGGCCTGTCAGCTCAGATTATTTTCTTACGGAACAGTATGAAATGTTCTCCGAATCGAAGGTTTCCAACCTCTGGGCCTGGATCTGTTCCGGAATATTCGTGTTGTTTGTCGGTTTAGGAATCATAATACGTAAAAAAGGGAAAGGCTGATTTTCTCAGCCTTTCTTCCTAACCCTAACCTAATACCAAATCTGTTCCTAACTAAACTTCAAAAGAGACATCGTTTATCTGTTGTAATCGCTTAGCATCTGCATAAGCTTCTGTCTTGTAAAGAATATTCTGCTTTTTACGGTTCCGATCTTGAGACCGAGCTTGTCGGCTATCTCATGGTATTTGAAACCTTCAATGTGCATTTTAAAAGGGATCCTGAATTCATCATTCAGGGATTCTATTGCCTTTTCTATCTCGCCCTGGGCATAGTTTGACTCGGGAGATATGAAACCCTTGTCGTGAGGCATGTTCAGGTAATAGAGATCCTGTGTGCCGTCAATTATGGTGTTTTCCTTTACATTGCGCCTGTAATTGTTGATAAAGGTGTTTTTCATTATTGTAAAAACCCATGCCTTGAGATTTGTATAATCTACAAATTTATCCTTGTATGTTATTGCTTTCAGATAGGTGTCCTGTACAAGATCCAGGGCAGTGTCCCTGTCTGAGGTGAGACTCATTGCGAACCTCTGGAGGTTGCTTTTCATCCCGATCAGATTGCTGTTGAATTCGTGTGCTGTCATGGTCTTATTTTTTGATTGTGAAGACAAAGCTATACAAATAATTAAAGATAAACAAATCTTAATATCCATATATCTATTAAATCCGGGTTCATTCTAAATAAGATGATTTATTAAAATACAGACAATCAAATAAAAAGGCCGCTTCCGGGGAGGTCGTTATAAATTACGTATAAATTAAAAATACTTATAATACCTGGGGGGCGGATACCCGCGGAGAGGAGATCGGGGAGAGTTGCTGTCAGCTTCAGGAGAAATGATTGTTTTTGGTTTAAGGCTGGGGAGTAGTGTAACATATTGCCATCTTTCGTACATTTAACAAAAAAAGCGGGAATGGATTTCAACATAAAACTAAGTAACGGTTTTATCCTGAGAGGCTTTATTAATAGTCCGGGAGAAAGGATGAAAGCCATGATAATAATGGTTCACGGCTTGGGTGAGCACATCCGCAGGTACAGCGGCTGGTCGGGTCTTTTCAGTGAAGCCATGATGGGGATGGCCGGTGTTGACCTTCCCGGCCATGGTCTTTCAGACGGTAAAAGGGGGCATATCAGGAATTATTCCCTTACCGATGAGATGACAGGCATCCTGCTTAATGAATGCAGGAAAACATTTCCGGGAGTGCCTTTGTTCCTGTACGGACATAGCCTGGGAGGAGGGATGGTGCTCGATTACATGCTTAGAAAGAATCCGGAGGTAAGGGGGGTGGTTGTCACATCGCCCTGGCTGAAGCTTTCCTTCGAACCCGACAGTATGAAAATAAGGCTGGCAGGCATTATGAAAAATATCCTTCCTTCGCTGACTCAGTCATCCGGGCTGGTCACTGACCATATTTCCCGCGACGCTGAAGTTGTTGAACTGTACAGGAAAGATCCCCTGGTTCACGGCCTGATCTCCGTCAGTCTTTTTCATTCGGCCATGACAGCGGCGAAGGAGTCGCTTAAGAATGCGTCGTCATTGAAAAAGCCGCTCCTTCTGATGCACGGAACCGGTGACCTGATCTGCTCATCTGAAGGCAGCCGTGAGTTTGCCGCCAATACCCCGCTGGCGGAGCTCAGGATGTGGGATGGCGCTTACCATGAACTTCACAATGACCTTTGCCGTCATGAGGTCTTTAATGCCGTCAGGACCTGGATCGAAAACCTTCTTCCCTGAAAACACGCCGGATATGGAGCTAAGGACGACATTCAGTATTGATCCGTCGCCGGTGAAGATCAGTTATACGACGCCGGTTCTGTTCATAGGATCTTGCTTTGCGACTGCTGTCGGCAGTCATCTCCGGGAGGGTAAGCTGCCCGTTATGGTCAATCCGGCCGGGACGGTCTACAACCCGTTTTCTGTAGGAAACACTCTCAATTCAATTATCTCGCCTGCGGAGCGCAAAAGGGAAGAGCTTTACGGACATGGAGGCAGGTGGATAAGCTTTGATCACCACACAGAATTCTCATCGGACGATCGTGAAGAGCTTCTTGAAAAGATAAAAGCGAAGGAGGAGGAAGCCAGAAACTTTCTTTCAGGAGCAGGTTTCCTCTTTATAACTTTTGGAACGGCAAGGGTCTACAGGTGGAAAGAGACCGGCAGGATAGTATCGAACTGCCACAGGATACCTGCTTCCTTTTTCAGGCAGGAACTCCTGACACCGGAAGAAATAGCATCATTCTGGAGCGGATTGCTCGACAGGCTCGGAGCCTTCAATCCCGGCCTCAAAGTCATTTTCACCATCAGTCCGGTCCGTCACTGGAAAGACGGCGCCCATGGGAACCAGGTAAGCAAATCGGTTCTTTTTCTCGCGGTCGAGAAGCTTATGGCCCATCCTTCTTCCCCTGATTATTTCCCGGCCTACGAACTGGTTATGGATGATCTGAGGGACTACAGGTTTTATGGCGCCGACATGCTTCATTTGTCGGATACGGCAGTTGAGTATATCCGGGATGCATTTGACAGATGTTATGTCGACGATACTGCCAGGGAATTGTGGAATGAGGTGGCGGGGATAACAAAAGCAGCAGAGCACAGAATACTGACCGGTGACTCAAATGAAATAAGGAGGTTTGCTGAAAACATGCTTGCAAAAATTACACGGATAACCAGAAGATACCCCTCGCTAAATCTCGGCGGGGAGGCAGACTACTTCAGAGGGCTTCTTTCAGGACCGCCGGCGGCTGAAAACCAATGACAAGTAAAAAAAGGCAGGCTAACCCTGCCGGGACCGTTTTTACAATTTCAGTGAGGCAACAGCCTTCCTGAATTCTTCAGGGGTTCTTGTGATTATGATATTCTCCGGTATTCTCTTTTCATCTGCTTCGGGAAAGTCGGTGAATATTATCTTTCTGATGAGAAGAGACTTGCCAATGCTGCTGAAATAGCTGATCTTTTTTCTTGAGAAGTCGAATGAACCCGAATTTGCCACGAGGTAATCGAAGGGTTTTATCTTATGGATTTCTATTACCTCCGAGGCGGGCAGTATACCTCCCGTGAATATTACATCGAATCCTTTTTTCTTAAGGAAATATTTGTAAAACAAGAAGTTGTTCTCTGACATGTTGTCGGAGGTATTTATCATTGCAACTGACGACTTTGACTTTAAGGCAGGCGGCCTGAGGCTGACCTCTTCCATGATAAGTATTTGTCTGATCACATTCCGCACAAATTGTTCCTGTGCCCTGGAGAGGCTTCCGGTCTGCCACAGCAGTCTGGCTTTTTCGAGCAGGGGGTGAAGATATTTTACATAAGCTTCTTCGATTCCTGTTCTCCTTACAAAAGGTTCGATTGCCTCCCTGAACTGATTTTCGTTGAACCTGATTGCCGTCATCAGTATATTGCCCGACCTGAACCCGTTTTCGCCTGTCTCATCCTGGCTGCTTATGGTCATGACTTTCGAACTAAGCTCATCATCTGCCAGCCTGGCTATTTTGGAAATTTTAAGTCCGTTCCTGTTGAGATAAGCGACATTCAGTATCTTTTTCAATTCTGTCTCGCTGTAGGTACGGATATTTGAGTCGGTTCTGTCGGGTTCCAGTATCCTGTATCTCTTCTCCCATATCCTGATCGTATGTGCTTTGATCCCTGAAAAGTTTTCCAGATCCTTTATCGAGAAAACATTTGTCCCTTCTTCCATGGCTTTCTGAGATAAATAGTTTAAATATCCATTACTCCTTAAGATTAACAATCAGCAAAAGAGATTGTTTCCCGGTTTGTAAACATATTTGTTAATATAATAAGAGGTGTGCGGAAATTTCCCCAAATCCGCCAATCCGGATCGAAACAACTACTCCGGATTCTCTATCATTACTTTCCTGACTATTCTTGTACCGTCGGCAAATCCGATTGTCACCAGGTACATTCCTCTTGCAGGGTTCTTAAGCAAGACTTTAGCAGCAGCAACGGGATTAGTATACCTGGTTCTGAAAATATCCTGTCCTATCATATTTGTCACTTTCACCGCTGTCATTTCCCTGTCGGCTTTTATTGAAAAGGTATTATCCCTGACGGGCACCGGGTAGATTGTGATATTTGTTACAGGGCTTTCCCTGGTAAAGGTCTTCTGTGGATAATTTCTGACGACATTGGTGCTATCCTTCTGGGAGTGAAGGGTTAAAGGGATAAACGATATGAAAATAATTAGTAGAAAATGCTTCATAAGCACCCTGTTCCTGTTCTGTGTCGAAAACTTTGCTAAAGGTAGGCATTTTTATTTTTCTGATCAAAGAATTTTTTCCACTCTTTCGAGATCTTCCGGGGTATCGATCCCGATGCTTTCCCAAACGGTAACTTTGGTTCTGATCCTGAATCCGTTCTCGAGCCATCTGTTTTGTTCGAGCGATTCTGCTTTTTCGAGGGGACTTCGTGGCAATGAAGTAAGTTTCTTCAGAATATCGGTCCGGTATCCGTAAAGTCCTATATGCTTGAAATAGGTATGTCTGGAGGGCCATTCAGCTTCGGGGACATCCCTGAGGTAGGGGATCACCGACCGGCTGAAGTAGATTGCATTTCCTGAGAGGTCGAGAACCACCTTGGGGTGATTGGGATTTTTCAGATCGTCATCCGGTTCCACCTTTCGCACCAGGGTTGCTATTTCAACAGAAGGGTCGTTAAAGCAGGATGCAAGAAGGTCAATCTGTTCAGGTCTTATAAATGGTTCGTCTCCCTGGATATTTATCACGGCATCAGGGATGATCCCTTCCACTGCGGCGATTTTGTCAGCAGCCTCTGCACATCTGTCGGTGCCGCTCTGGTGATGGGGTGAGGTCATAACAACTTTGCCTCCGAATGCGGTGACGGCGTCATGGATTCTCTGGTCATCAGTGGCAACGCAGACCATGTCGAGAGCGAGGGATGCCTGTTCATAAACTCTTCTTATCATTGATTTTCCTGCTATCATAACAAGAGGTTTCCCAGGGAACCTTGTTGATGCGTATCTTGCAGGAATAATGCCTGCGATGTGAAATTCTCCGGAGTGCTTCATGGCACGAATTTACGAAAATACCATTTCCCTTTGTTTCAAAAATATCTTAAATTCGCACCAGCGTTTAACGGATATGAAAGATATTCAGAGCATAAAACAGAGGTTTGGTATTATTGGCAACTATCCGGGGCTTAACAGGGCTATTGACATAGCCGTTCAGGTGGCCCCCACCGATCTGTCGGTGCTCATTACGGGAGAAAGCGGCACCGGAAAGGAGTCCTTTCCGCAGGTGATTCACAGTTACAGCGCCAGAAAGCATGGCCCCTACATTGCGGTTAACTGTGGAGCAATACCTGAAGGGACAATCGACTCGGAGCTTTTTGGTCATGAAAAGGGAGCCTTCACCGGAGCTACGGAAAGCAGAAAAGGGTATTTTGAGGTTGCTGACGGCGGTACCATCTTCCTCGATGAGGTTGCCGAGCTGCCTCTTTCAACGCAGGTCCGTCTGCTAAGGGTTCTCGAAACCGGTGAGTTCATCCGTGTCGGCTCCTCGAAAGTTCAGAAAACCAATGTAAGGGTGATAGCGGCAAGCAATGTTGATGTGTCAAAAGCCATTGAGCATGACAGATTCAGGGAGGACCTGTTCTACAGGTTAAATACTGTCCCGATAAAGATACCGCCGCTGAGGGAAAGGGGAGAGGATATCTTTCTTCTTTTCAGGAAGTTTGCGGTCGATTTCGCCGAGAAGTATCGTATGCCGTCCATTCGTCTGAGTAATGAAGCAAAGAATCTTCTTATAAGTTATTCATGGCCCGGGAATGTGCGTCAGCTTAAGAATATAACCGAACAGATATCAATAATTGAAAGCGAGAGGGAGATCAGTTATGAGGTCCTGCATACTTACCTTCCTGATTATACGGGGGTTAAGCTTCCGGCAGTTATAAAAAGGGACGACGACAAGTCATTCTCCTCAGAGCGTGAGATACTGTATAAGATCCTCTTCGATATGAAGAGCGACATGAATGACCTGAAGAATCTTGTTCTCGATCTTATAAAGTCGGGTGATATCGATCTCAGGTTTCATGAGAGCAATTCAGGGTTGATAAAGAACCTGATCAGGGACACCGGAAGGAGCGAAGCAGTTGTTTCTTCACCTGATCATCAGGATATGGATTTTACACCCCTGCCGAGGACCAATATCCAGGACACCGAGGAAGTGGTTGAGGAATCGCTTTCCCTTACAGGCAAGGAGATAGAGATGATAAAGAAAGCCCTGGAAAAATATAACGGCAAGAGGAAGCTTGCTGCCCAGGAACTGGGTATCTCGGAGCGCACTCTTTACAGAAAAATCAAGGAGTATGAAATTGAAATGTAGCTATATAGTGCTGAAACCGGAACTCCCGGCCTTCATGCTCCTTACCGTTCTTCTGGCCCTGGCCCTGCCAGGATGCGGCATCTATTCATTTTCAGGTGCAAGCACAACAGGGTTAAGCAGTGTGAGCATCCAGTATTTCCAGAACAGGGCGAGCCTTGTGCAGCCGGGATTAAGCCAGACCATAACAGACGAGCTTATTGATAAATGTAAAGCGCAGACAAACCTGGCTATTGTGAATGGTCTTGGAGATGCCAATTTTGAGGGAGAAATAATAGACTACAACACCAGGCCGCATACGGTTTCTGCTGATGCAAGCGCTGCTGTGAACCGGTTTACCATATCAGTCAGGGTGAAGTTCACAAATGTGGCAGACCCTGAGAAGAGCTTTGAACAGACTTTTTCAAGATTTGAGGATTACAGCAGTATGAGCAATCTTAGCGACGTGGAAACCGAATTGTCTGAAAAGATCGTGGAAATGCTTGTTGAGGACATCTTCAACGCTGCTTTCGTTAACTGGTAGGTTTACAATGAATAAAGGCGATTTTCTTAACCTGATGGGTGGAAATGCGCCTGCCGACAGGCAGGTTCTCGCTGAATTGAGTGAACTGGTAAACATATATCCTTATTTTCAGACAGCCCATCTGTTGCTTCTGAAGGGACTAAAGGATAATTCGGATATCAGGTTCGAAAATCAGCTGAGGAATTCTGCTATTCACATTGCCGACAGGGAGGTGCTTTTCAACTTTCTGCGGATTGCTCCTTCAATAATTGAAAAGGAGATCCCTTCCGTTCCTCCGGAGGCGGTCGCTGTTCCGGCCGCGCCGGTTCAGCCTGAACCTGTCGGGGTTGAACTTGTTTCTGAAGCAGTACCTGCCAGTGAGCCGGTCATTGAAACAACTGAAAGTGTCCCTGAAACCATCGCTGGTGATCTGGCCCAGACCGTCCTTGAATCGGCGCTTAACAGTCAGGACCTTATAGATGAGATAGAAAAGGATTCGAGGCCCAGACCGGTGAAGGATCAGCCCGACAGCATGGCTAACATCCTTGAAAGGACTGTTGTCGGAACCCTTGATCCTGGAATGGACGACATCGATCTTGACTCGCCGCTGTTCATGTCGGTGAGCCCTGAAGAAGCGGAGACAACAGAGGAGGAAGAAGATGTGTTCTTTATGGATCCCGGATTCTCTTTTACACTTTCGGGAGAACCGGCGGTGGAAGCAGAGGCTGTTGCTGCAGAGGAGGAACCCGCCATTCCTGAAAACGAGCTTAAGAAGAAAGCACAGGCTGATCTTATTGACCGGTTCATTATGGCTAATCCGAGGATAGTCCCTCATGCCGAAAAACCGGTTGTCCCGAATGAGGATCTTTCGAAACCGTTTACCGAAGAACAGGGAGGATTTGTCACCGAAACTCTGGCAAGGATCTATGTAACCCAGGGTTATTATTCCAAGGCGATAGATATTTATGAAAAATTATGTTTGAAATTTCCGGAAAAAAGTGGTTACTTTGCGGCTCAAATTGAAAAGATAAGAGAGATAATTAAATAGCATAGAAATGGGAATATACATTTTTGTTTCAGTCATAATAATAATAGCCTGCGTTCTTCAGGTATTGATAGTGCTGGTACAGAATTCCAAAGGCGGTGGTCTGGCTGCCAACTTCACTTCTGCCGGACAGTCGATGGGGATCAGGAAAACCGCTGATTTTCTTGAAAAATCAACATGGACCCTGGCTGCCTCGATACTTATTCTCTGTGTTGTGGCGACTGCCACCATACCCCGGGGATCGGGCGCAGAGCGTTCAAGGATTGAGAATTCGATTCAGAACGCTGTTGACCCCAATGCCATCCCCACTCTACCGACAGCTGTTCCGTCAGAGCCGGCTTCAACGCCTGCCGGCAACGAACAACAGCCTGAGAACTAAGGACATTGTAATAAATATATTAAACAAGGTGTCAGTTTGTCATAAACTGACACCTTGTTTTTATATAGGCCATAGTGTTGATATTTAACAGTATATGTCATGATGTCATGAAAGCTGAGTGGAATTTGTCAGGATATGACCGATAAAATGTCGTTCTGATGCAGCGAGTGTCAGTAAAAAACCGTTTGGCATAAATTTCGCTAAAAGTAGAGGCAGAAATCAAATCATTAACTTTAAAACTAAATAAACATGGCACAAGTAAAAGGAAAGGTATTGGCTGGGAAGGTTCTTGTAAAACCTCATGAAGCTGAAGCTAAGACTGCAAGCGGTATCATTATTCCGGATTCAGCAAAGGAAAAACCTCGTCAGGGCACGGTAGTCATGGTTGGAGCTCCGAAAAAAGATGAAGAGATGGAGGTTAAGAAGGGGGATGTGGTTCTTTATGGCAAGTATTCAGGCCAGGAACTTAACATCGACAATGAGGATTATCTTCTCATATCACAGTCCGACATTCTTTTCATTCAGTAATTAACGCAAACCATTAAATCTTAGAAAATATGGCAAAAGAGATTAAATTCGATATTGAAGCTCGTGCTCAGCTTAAAGAAGGAGTTGACAAGTTAGCGAATGCAGTAAAGGTAACCCTTGGACCCAAGGGCCGCAATGTGGTTCTTGAAAAGAAATTCGGAGCTCCTCATGTTACGAAGGACGGAGTGACCGTTGCCAAGGACATTGAACTGTCGGATGGCTATGAGAATATGGGCGCCCAGATGGTAAAGGAAGTTGCATCAAAAACCGGTGACATTGCCGGCGACGGAACCACAACCGCAACTGTTCTTGCCCAGGCAATTATCTCTGTTGGTCTGAAGAACATCACTGCCGGTGCAAACCCGATGGATGTTAAGAGAGGTATCGACAAAGCAGTTGAAAAAGTTGTTGCTCATCTGAAATCACAGGCTCAGGTTGTCGGCAATGACCTCAGCAAGATCGAACAGGTTGCGAGGATTTCTGCCAACGACGATGTTGAGATAGGCAAGCTCATTGCTGAGGCAATGGAAAAGGTTAAAAAAGAAGGTGTTATCACCGTAGAGGAAGCCAAGGGAACCACCACGTCCGTTGAGGTTGTCGAGGGTATGCAGTTTGACCGCGGTTATATCTCGGCTTATTTTGTTACAAACACCGAGAAGATGGAAGCTGACCTTGAGAATCCCTTCATCCTGATTTACGACAAGAAGATCTCCTCGATGAAAGATATGCTTCCCATTCTTGAAGCCACTGCCCAGAACGGTCGTCCGCTTCTTATTATTTCAGAGGATGTTGAAGGAGAAGCTCTTGCAACTCTCGTTGTGAACAGGCTTCGCGGCTCCCTCAGGGTTTGTGCCGTTAAAGCTCCGGGTTTTGGTGACAGAAGGAAAGAGATGCTTGAAGACATTGCCATTCTGACAGGCGGAACAGTTATTTCGGAAGAAAAAGGCCTCAAGCTTGAGCATGCTACTCTTGATATGCTCGGAACATCTGAAAAAGTGACTGTTAACAAGGAGAACACTACCATTGTAAACGGTTTCGGCGACAAGGAAATGATTCAGGCAAGGATAGGACAGATCAAGCAGCAGATGACCACCACCACTTCCGATTATGACAAGGAAAAACTGCAGGAGCGTCTTGCAAAACTGTCAGGCGGTGTAGCTGTTCTTTATATTGGTGCAGCTTCTGAAGTTGAGATGAAGAACAAGAAGGACCGCGTTGATGATTCACTTCATGCAACCCGTGCTGCCATCGAGGAAGGTATTGTTCCCGGAGGCGGTGTGGCTTATATCCGCGCCATTTCATCACTCGAAAAACTCAAGGGCGAAAACGAAGACCAGACAACCGGTATTGAAATAATCAAGCGCGCCATAGAGGAGCCTCTGCGTCAGATTTCAGTCAATGCAGGCAAAGAAGGCGCTGTCATTGTACAGGCCGTCAAGTCAGGAAAGGGCGACTATGGTTACAATGCCCAGACCGACAAGTTCGAGAAACTTTACGACTCTGGTGTTATTGATCCTGTTAAGGTAGTAAGGGTAGCCCTCGAGAACGCAGCATCAGTTGCAGGCATGTTCCTTACAACCGAAGCGGTTGTTGTTGACGAGAAGGAAGAAAAGCAGCCTCCGATGCCTCCTCAGGGAATGGGCGGTGGAATGCCATATTAATAAATATTAATTTTTCGCATCCGTATTGTAATGTTGTGGAGCCAAGGCATGCCTTGGCTCTACATGTTTATAATATGTGTGTTTTATAATTTTATATATTTGCACCTGTTTTTCAGACAATCAACAGGATGCATAGAATCAGGAATTTCTGTATCATAGCCCATATCGACCACGGTAAAAGCACTTTGGCCGACAGGCTGCTTGAGAAAACCAATACAATAAATGAAAGGGAATTCCAGAACCAGGTCCTCGACAGTATGGATCTGGAGAGGGAGAGAGGCATAACCATAAAGAGTCATGCCATACAGATGGAGCACATGCATAAGGGCGAGAAGTATTATCTGAACCTTATTGACACTCCCGGCCATGTTGATTTTTCATATGAAGTATCAAGGTCAATAGCTTCCTGCGAAGGAGCCCTGCTGGTTATTGATGCCACACAGGGAATTCAGGCGCAGACCATCTCGAATTTATATATGGCGATCGATCATGACCTCGAGATAATCCCTGTGCTGAATAAGATGGATATGGCCAATGCAATGCCCGAAGAGGTAAAGGATCAGATAGTCGACCTGGTAGGATGCAAAAGGGAGGACATTATAGAAGCAAGCGGCAGGACGGGTATGGGTGTCGACACAATCCTTGAAAAAATAGTAGATGTTATTCCCCCTCCGGCCGGTGATCCGGAAGCTCCCCTTCAGGCCCTTATCTTTGATTCTATGTTCAACTCCTTCAGGGGAATAATAGCTTATTTCAAGATAGTTAACGGGACTATCAGAAAGGGAGATAAAGTGATGTTTTTCAGTACGGGACATGAATACCTGGCTGATGAGATAGGCGTTTTGAAAATGAAACAGGATCCCCGGGAGGAAATGGGAGCCGGAGATGTCGGCTACATCATTTCCGGGATAAAGGATTCCTCGGAGGTGAAGGTAGGGGATACTATTACACATGTGAAGAATCCGTGTTCAAAAGCTATTGCAGGGTTTGAGGATGTGAAGCCAATGGTTTTCGCAGGTATTTATCCTGTGGATGCAGATGAGTATGAGGATCTGAGGATATCCATAGAGAAGTTGCAGCTGAACGATGCTTCACTCTCATTCATACCGGAGTCGTCGGCAGCTCTGGGATTCGGATTCAGGTGCGGCTTTCTCGGCCTGCTTCACATGGAGATCATTCAGGAGAGGCTCGACCGCGAGTTTAACATGGATGTCATCACCACAGTGCCCAACGTATCCTATAAAGTATATTCCACAAAGGGAGAAGTGATTGATGTTCATAATCCTTCAGGGCTTCCGGCTGTAAATTATATCGACCGCATCGAAGAACCATACATAGTTGCGCAGGTGATCACACAGGCGGATTATGTGGGAGCTATCATGAATCTTTGCATTGACAAGCGGGGAACCCTGAAGAACCAGGTTTATCTGACACGCGACAGGGTTGAGCTCACTTTTGAAATGCCGCTTTCTGAAATAGTTTTTGATTTCTACGACAAGCTTAAAAGTATTTCCAAGGGATACGCTTCATTTGATTACTACTATACGGATTATCAGAAGGCCGATCTGGTGAGGCTCGACATACTTCTAAACGGGGAGATGGTTGATGCGCTTTCCACTCTGATATACAGAGGTCATGCCTATGATTTCGGAAGGAAGATATGTGAGAAGCTCAAGGAGCTGATCCCGCGTCAGCAATTTGATATTGCGATACAGGCTGCTATCGGGGCCAAGATAATCTCGAGGGAAACAGTGAAAGCTGTAAGGAAGGATGTTACTGCAAAATGTTATGGAGGCGACATAACCAGGAAGCGTAAACTTCTCGAGAAACAGAAGAAGGGAAAGAAGAGGATGAGGCAGATAGGTAATGTGGAAGTGCCACAGCAGGCCTTTCTTGCAGTGCTCAAGCTCGATTGAGTCATTCATGCCCGGTTGAAATTTTTTTTTCCGGGATCGGCCATATAAAAAAAATTATTACATTAGGTCCGGGAAAATGAAGTGATCTTCATAAGAATCACCCTTCTATCTAACCTAGACGCAATACCCTGACCTTTAAACCCGGTCAGGGTATTTTTTTAGCATATAAGCCTGTAACCTTTACCGTGAATATTCAGGATCTTCACCTCCGTGTCCTTCTTCAGGTATTTTCTGAGCCTGGTTATATAAACATCCATACTTCTGGCATTGAAGTAGTTGTCGTCGATCCAGATGGTTTTCAGGGCATAGTTGCGTTCGAGGATCTCATTCCTGTGGCGGTAAAGAAGCAGCAGAAGCTCCGATTCCTTTGTTGTGAGGCTTATCTGCTGATCCCTGAAGCTCAGAATCTGCCTTTTGCTGTCGAAGGTATAGGCTCCTATGATATGAAGCTCATCATTTCTGGTTTCAGCCGGTCCGCCGGTCCTCCTGAATATGGCCTCTATCCTGTAAATAAGTTCCTCCATGCTGAATGGTTTGGTGATGTAATCATCGGCGCCTGTCTTGAAGCCCTCGATAATGTCGTCCTCCTGGTTTTTGGCGGTAAGGAAGATTACCGGAATCACAGGATCGATGTTCCTGAATGCCTTTGCCAGCGTCAGCCCGTCCATCTCGGGCATCATGATATCGAGAATGCAAAGGTCGTACATTCCTGATGCGAAATGTTCAAGAGCCGCCCTTCCGTTAACGAACAGGGTAGTCTCATATTCCTTGGCCTGAAGGTAGTTTCTCAGCAGAGATCCAAGGTTGGCATCATCTTCGGCAAGCAGAATTCTTTTCTTCATCTTTCAGTGTTTATTTTTTCAGGTCTCATGAGAGCAAAATAATGGATCAGATTCTTTTTTCAGAGTATTGAGGAATGAACAAGGTGAAAAGTGATCCTTTTCCCGGCTGGCTTTCAACCTTGATTGTACCGTTATGTTCGTCGATAATTTTTTTCACATAACTTAATCCGAGTCCGAATCCTTTCACATTATGAACATTTCCGGAGTGCACCCGGTAGAACTTGTCAAATATCCTTTTCAGGTTTTCCTTGCTTATGCCTATTCCCTTGTCCTGGACCGATATCAGTAGTCCTTTTCTGGTATTTTTTGTTGACACAGTAATTTCAGGACTATCTGTCGAGTATTTGATTGCGTTGTCAACAAGGTTCGATATTGCATTTAGGAAATGGGCTTCATCGACAAAGGCAAATGAGTTTTCAGCACCCAGTTCTTTGTGTATACTGCCTCCCCGCGACTCTATCTGGAGCGAAAAATTATCTACAGCCCTGTTTATGAGGCTGTGTACATCTGTCCGGGAGAAGGAAAGCCGTGTTTTCATACGTTCAAAAACTGCCATCTGAAGTACTTTTTCCACCTGGAGTTTAAGCCTGTTACTCTCATCGGTGATAATCCCCGAGAGATGGCTTATGTTTTTTTCCTTATCCGGGATCGATTTGTCGGATATCATCTGTGATGCCAGGGAGATTGTTGAGATAGGAGTCTTGAGTTCATGGGTCATGTTGTTTATGAAGTCGTTTCTTATCTCTGACATTTTTTTCTGACGGAAAATTACAATAAAGGTGCTTGTTGCAAGAAGCAGCAGAAGAAGGGTGAAAATAAGCGAAAGTCCGGCAAGGGTTCCGATCTGTCTGAATTTGTACTCGTTTTCCTGGAGGCAGTAGAGCACCAGCTGGTTCTGACTTGGAACCGGATCGTTAGGGAACAGCTGAATTATGAATTTATTAGTACCAGGAGCATCGGTAAAACCGGGTGTTTTCCATATAGTGCCAAGCCGGCCCGACCTGATAGCGAATTCAAAGTCGAGATGGATACCGGCGTTGTTCAGAGCTTTAAGGAGGAGGGGATATATTTTTTCCGGATCAATTCTGTCTCTTATGTCGGGGGCAGTCTGAAGAATTTGCTGCATTATTTTTTCGACATATACGATTTTGTTGCTGACCCTGTTTGAAAGCCCTGCGTTCAAACTCTGGTCAGAAGGTTCTGTTATATCTTCCTCGGGTATGGGAGAGATATCCCTGGCAGTAATGTAAATTTTCTGACCTGAACTGGAGACTATGAAATCATTTCCGCGGTTGCCGAATCCGTAAACTTCGGGGATCTTCTGACCGGAGTTATAGTCCCTCAGCCTGTTGGCAAGAGGAGAGGTGGCCGGGATGACAGCTGTTACCGAATCAGTTAATTCAGGTTCTATCTCGTCGACAATGTAGTCGATTATTTCCTGGGCTTCCAGGTCGAGCACTACTGATTCAAGGGCTTTGTTTGCATTGTACCTGAATTGCTGGTCGGTTATTTCAATAGCGTTTTTAATCCAGTAAAGCTGTACCAGGATCAGGCCTGATATGACGAAGAAGAACAAAAAGGCCAGCAATACTATGGTTTTACGCTTCATACTGATACAAAAGTACTTGTATATATTTTATTAACCCCATACTTTAACGTTCTTTAACACCGGTGGAAGATTATCCGTCAACGGTTTTAAATCTCCGCAGCCCCATGTTCCCGGCGGCGGCTGAAGCAGCTCCGGGTTACGAAAACATAAAGGCATGAGCTTGAAAGTTAAGGAATTTAAAAAAATATTAAAGTTCTGTTAATATTGATGTTTGGGTGTAAAAACATTTTTTTATTTAAAAATCCCTTCATATCTTTGTAAAGGATTTGGCATGATATTTGATTCATAAGATATAGAGGTTTTTTTCATAGGTTAGGTTAGTTTTAGGGTTATCAAAAAGGAGCCGCCCCGCCCGGGGCGGTTCTTCTTTTATATACAGGCTGTGCCGTTCAGAACAGATATTTCAGGTTTTTATCCTTAAGCGACTTTATGTCAATAATAAAGACCCCTGTCACGGAGTCGGTTTCCCTGAGGTCGGCAACAAGTTTTTCACGGCTCTTCTCGTCGGTCAATCCCGGAATCAGAATCAGAAAGTCGATGTTTTTAAGTTTTGAGAGCAGAAAGTTTTTTTTGAACCTGTTTGAAACCAGTTGCAGCCAGGGCGTCGATAGAGACTGGGAATCCGAGAACCTGCTGAAACTGAATAATTCGCCGTTTTCTCCTTCGAATTCTACAGGATCGATGCTTTTGAGAGAAATCCCGAGTTTCTTATTGAGTTTAAGTGAGAGCCTGTAGTCAGGTTCAGAGGCGACGATTCCAAGCAGCAGCGGGATATCATCATCGCTTGCGGGAAGGTGGAATTTTGTTATCTTTCCGGTGTTTCGCATCTGAATTAAGCTGATGCCTAAGTTAAGAAAAGCCTGCGAAGCTAAGGCCTCGATTTATGAAAATCTTTCAGCCTGGTCCAGGCTTGTCCTGCAGCTTCCTGTTCTGCTTCTTTTTTGGATGCTCCCTGGCCTTTTCCGAATTCCTTTTCATTTATCAGCAGAGTTGCCGAGAACACTGATTGTCTGAGGACGAAGTCATATTCTTCCTTATATTCGAATGTGAGGTTTGCCTTTTTCTTCTGGGTCCATTCGAACACAAGGCTCTTGTAGTCGGTGTCGGTATCAACAATTTTTTCAAGGTCGAGATACTTGTTGAAGACTCTCGTTATGAAAAGTTTTTTTGTCTTTTTGAAACCCTTGTCGACGAACAGGGCTCCGATCAGAGCCTCGAGCGCGTCGCCATACAGGTTCCTGGTAGGGCAACTGGTATTCACATGGCTTACAAGGATCTTGTCAATTCCCATGGAGAGAGCCAGTTGGTTAAGAATGTCGCGGTTGACTATTCTCGACCTGATCTTGGTCATAAATCCTTCGCTGGCTTCGGGGAATTTCTCAAAAAGATAATCTGAGAGAATGGCATCGAGAACCGCATCTCCGAGAAATTCCAGTCTTTCGTTGTTTATTCTTTGTCCGTCGGGAAGGGTGAAAGATGCTGACCTGTGGATAAAGGCAGCTTCGTAAAGGCGGATATTAGATGTACGGAATCCCGTAATCTTGCGGAGGCGGGAAGCGAATTCCCGCTTATCGACTACATAGGTTCCGTTACTTTTTAAAGAGAATAAGGACACTAGATCCCTGCTTTTTTTACAATTACGGAAGCGTTATGTCCTCCGAAGCCGAATGTGTTGCTGAGAGCGAAATTCACTTTTCTTTCCTGAGCTGCATTCGGGGTGATATTAAGATTCTGGTCGATCTGGGGATCAGGCACACTGAAATTTATTGTAGGGGGTATGATATCCCTGACCACGGCCATTATGGCAGCTATTGCTTCAACAGCTCCTGCTGCGCCGAGGAGATGCCCGGTCATCGATTTGGTACCGCTTATATTCAGACTGTAGGCATGTTCCCCGAAAACCTTTACTATTGCTTTAGCTTCCGAGATATCGCCAAGAGGAGTAGAAGTTCCGTGGACATTGATGTAATCTATGTCGGCCGGTTTGAGTCCGGCATCCTCGATGGCCAGTTTCATAACGCTGGTTGCTCCAAGGCCTTCGGGATGAGGGGCTGTGAGGTGGTAGGCATCAGCGGTCATTCCGCCTCCGATAATTTCGGCATAGATCCTGGCCCCTCTTGCTCTGGCATGTTCGTATTCCTCAAGGATGAGAGCTCCGGCGCCTTCTCCCATTACAAAACCATCACGGGTAAGGTCGAAAGGCCTTGATGCCGTCTGGTATTCGGCATTGTTGACCGACATCGCCTGCATTGAGTTGAAACCGCCTATTCCCGGCTGGTTTATTGCAGCTTCAGAACCTCCGGTTACAAAAACATCGGCTTTGCCCCACTTAATATAATTGAAGGCATCGATTATTGCATGAGTCGAAGAGGCACATGCAGAAACCGTGCTGAAGTTGGGGCCGCTGAATCCATATTTGATCGAGATGGATCCGGAAGCAATGTCGCTGATCATCTTCGGTATGAAGTAGGGGCTGAACCTTGGTATGCTGTCCCCTTCAACGAACGATTTGATGGTCTGGTAGAAAGTTTCTATACCGCCTATGCCGGATGCCCAGATCACTCCGATTCTTTCCTTGTCAACCTTATCGGTTATCAGGCCTGCGTCTGCAATAGCTTCATCGGAGGCAACATGGGCATACTGGGCAAATAGGTCGAGTTTGTTTGCTTCTTTTCTTTCGAAATAGTTTGAGGAGTCATAGCCTTTTATTTCACATGCAAACCTGGTTTTGAACTTTTCAGTGTCAAACCGTGTGATCATAGCTGATCCGCTGATCCCGTTTTTAAGTCCTTCCCAATATTCATGCAAATTTTTCCCGATTGGAGTAAAGGCTCCAAGTCCGGTTACTACGACTCTTCTCATAAATGGATTTTTATAAATGCAAAATTATTTTGCATTCTCCTCTATATACTTGATAGCATCACCAACTGTACTGATGCTTTCAGCCTGATCGTCAGGAATACCGATGTTAAATTCTTTTTCAAATTCCATGATCAATTCAACAGTATCAAGAGAATCAGCTCCAAGGTCATTGGTAAAACTGGCTTCGGGAGTAACTTCAGATTCGTCCACTCCGAGTTTATCGACTATAATCTCTTTTACTCTTGTAGCAATGTCTGCCATAATTTTAAATTTAAATTAATAATATTGGAAAACCTTGCAAAGAAATATATTTGTACTATATTTTCAAATGATTTCAATGTTTTTCTTTGCCGGTCCGTCCAAAGTCTTGAATAACAATAAAATAATCCTGTGCTGAAAATTCAGTGAAGTATTTCCGGCATTTAATTCAACTATCAGTAAATGAAGAATATAGCTATATTTGCGTCGGGATCCGGGACCAATGCTGAAAATATAATAAGGTATTTTTCGAACAGGACATCAGCGAGAGTATGCCTTGTTTTGTCGAACCGTCGGGAGGCCTATGTTCATAAGCGTGCTGCGTCATTTAATGTGCCGTCTGTATTTTTCGACCGGAATGATTTTTATGAAAATGGAAAGGTTTTGAAACTGTTAAAGGCATACGATGTTGATTTCGTTGTTCTGGCGGGTTTTCTGTGGCTGGTCCCCCCCGGGATACTTCAGGAATATAGTAACAGGATAGTGAATATTCACCCTGCTCTGTTACCCGGCTATGGGGGAAAGGGGATGTTTGGAGACCGGGTTCATGAAGCGGTTATAAGGTCGGGCGACAGGCAATCGGGTATAACCATTCATTATGTTAACAGCAACTATGATGAGGGGGACATAATATTTCAGGCGGTGTGCCCGGTAAATGACGGGGATACCCCTGCAGATCTTGCTTCAAGGATTCATGCTCTGGAGTACATGCATTTTCCTGTTGTTATAGAAGAACTGGTCAGCAAACTGCCCTGACGGGTATTTTCAGAAAGTATCCAGGAGGCTCATTATTACAGTCCTGTTTTTTTCGAAAGCCGGCCTGTTGGCTTCCGATACCGGTTCCACGGGAGGAGCCTCTACCTTAAGCGGGTCAACCGGTGTACCGTTCTTATAGAACCTGAAGTCGAGATGCGGTCCGGAGGAAAGGCCTGAACTGCCCACATAGCCAATAACATCTCCCTGTTTTACATATACACCCGGGGCAATTCCTGTTCCGAACCTGCTCAGGTGGAGGTAGGCTGTTGAATAGACGCTGTTATGGACTATCCTTACCATTCTTCCCGAGCCGCCTTCGTGGCTTGCCTGTGTAACCCGGCCATCGCCCACGGCATGTACAGGGGTTCCCACAGGAGCTGCATAGTCTACTCCGTAATGAGGTCTTCTGATCCTCAGAATGGGATGAAGCCTGCTGCCTGAAAAGCGGGATGATACTCTCGAATACTGAAGCGGAGCTTTCAGAAATGCTTTTCTCAGTGAGTTTCCTTCGCTGTCGAAATAGCTTTCAGTGCTGTCCTGGATAAACGGGATGGCATAGATGGTGGTTCCCGAACCTGTGAAGGATGCACCGTAGATCCTTGAAATACCCAGAGGCTTGTCGTCGATCGACATCTCCTCGTAGATAACCTTGAAGTTATCTCCCTTCTGAAGTCCGAAAAAATCGATGCTCCATGCATAGATTTCCGAAAGCCCGACAACGAGAGAAGGGTGCATCCCGTTAAGGATCATGGCATCCCAGAGAGAGGTTTCGATTATTCCGCTTGAATACCTGATTATTTTTTTCACCTCTTTGCTGTAGGGGGTGATTTTCAGTGAATCGTTGAAGCTGAACACATAGCAGGTTGTCGGGTCATGTTCATATACAAAATAAGCGGCGCGGGCCGTGCTGTCTTTTCTTGAAAAAACGGTGTAATTGTTTCCTGACCGTATCTTTCTTACATCGAAAACAGATTCGGAATTCCTGACAACCATCTCAATCTCTTCCATACTGATCCCATATCTGAGAAGTATTGTTGACAGCAGTTCGTTCCTTTTAACCTGACCGTTCAGAAGGTCGAATGAGTCGGAAGGGATCCCGTACATGAATGTTGTTCCTGTTTCGCTTACTGCAGTTGTGTCGGCAGGAGGCGGCTGTGGAAGGGAGTCGGGTCCGTTGACTGCCTCCTGGCAGGATAATGTGAACAACAAAAAAAGTATTGAAACAAATGATCCGGGGCGGAAAGGCATTACTGATTTTTTCTTAGCTGGGTTTGACAACAACATTAACTATTTTGCCGGGGACCACAACAACCTTAAGGGGTTTTGATCCGCCGGTCCATTTGTCTGATCTTGAATCGGACAGAACGGCTTTTTCAATTTCATCCTTACCCATGCCGGCAGGAAGGTCTATTTTGAATCTCATTTTACCGTTGAATGAAACCGGGTATTCTATGGTATCGACTTTCAGGTATTCGGGATTCACCTCAGGCCATGGTTCATGGGCAAGGCTGCGGTCATGTCCCAGGATCTGCCATATTTCCTCTCCCAGATGTGGAGCGAAAGGCGACAGTATAAGGGTGAATGCGCGTGCTGTTTCCGCAGTGACCTTACCTTTTTTATAAACGAGGTTCAGGAAGATCATCATCTCCGATATTGCCGTATTTAGTTTCAGGCTTTCGATGTCTTCTTCAACTTTTCTGATAGTTCTGTGAAGCCCCTTGAGGATTTCGATATCTTCCTCTCCGCCGGTGATGTTTTCCGGATCGGAGAAGAATCTGTAGGTTCTGCCGATGAAGTTAAAAACTCCCTTGACATTCCTGTCGTCCCAGGGTTTCATTACATCAAGAGGTCCCATGAACATTTCATAGAGTCTCAGTGAATCGGCGCCGTATTTTTCGGTAACATCGTCGGGGTTTACAACGTTTTTGAGCGATTTTGACATTTTGGCCACTATCTGTCTTAGTTCATCACCTGTTTCGGTGTTATAGTGTTTTCCATCCTTTTCAGTGACCTGGTCGACAGGGATCTTTGCCCCGGTTTCATTTTCATAGGCAAAAGCAAGTATCATTCCCTGGTTGAAAAGCCTCTGATAGGGTTCATCGGTCGACACAATGCCAAGGTCGAAGAGCACCTTATGCCAGAACCGGCTGTAGAGCAGGTGAAGCACTGCATGTTCAGCTCCGCCGATATAGAGGTCGACCGGCATCCAGTATTTTTCTTTTGCGCTGTCGAAAATGGCATTGTCGTTGTGAGGGTCGATAAATCGCAGGTAGTACCAGCACGATCCTGCCCATTGGGGCATAGTGTTTGTTTCCCTTCTTCCCCTTCGGCCATTCGAATCCGTCACATTCAGCCATTCGCCCGCATTTGCCAGGGGAGATTCGCCTGATACCCCGGGCATGTATTTTTCAAGTGAAGGCAGTTGAAGAGGCAGCTCATTTTCATCGATAACGCTTATCTCTCCGTCTTCCCAATGAATAACAGGGAAGGGTTCACCCCAGTATCTCTGGCGGCTGAAGAGCCAGTCGCGGAGTTTGTAGTTCACCTTTGCCTTGCCCAGGTTATTCGACTCGAGCCATTGGGTTATCCTGGCAATGCCGGCCTCCTTGTTAAGGCCGTTAATGTCTATTCCGTTTGCCTGAGAAGCTGAATTGATATATCTTCCGTCTTCAGTCCAGCATTCATTGCCTTCCAGTATCGCAGATCTCTTTTCCGCATCTTCAACATCGGGATCCTGGATACATATAACCGGAAGTCCGAACTTTTTGGCGAATTCAAAGTCCCTTGTATCATGTGCCGGGACAGCCATGATGGCTCCGGTTCCGTATCCGGTAAGAACATAGTCGGCCACCCAGATCGGGATCCTGGTGTTGTTGACCGGATTTATGGCATATCTTCCTGTGAAAACTCCTGTTTTTTCCTTTGCGAGGTCGGTTCTGTCGAGATCCGATTTCAGAGCCGACAGTCTGATATATTCTTCAACCTGCTTTTGCCTGTTACCGGTTGTAATCTGATCGACGAGCTGGTGTTCGGGAGCTATAACCATGTAAGTGGCTCCGAAGAGGGTGTCGGGGCGGGTAGTGAAAACTGTAAGTTTCTCATCGAGGCCTTCAATACTGAAATCAACTTCTGCTCCGGTTGAACGTCCAATCCAGTTCCTCTGCATTTCCTTTATTCCTTCCGGCCAGTTGAGGTCGTCGATGCCTTTGAGGAGCCTCTCGGCATAAAGCGGGATCCGGAGCATCCATTGCTTGAGATATTTCTTTTCTACCTGGTTGCCGCATTTCTCGTGCGAACCGTCGTTAAGGACCTCTTCGTTGGCGCAAACGATCCTGCAGCTTGGGCAGTACCACACCTGTGCATTGTCGTAGTATGCAAGTCTGCGGGAGTCGACATATTTTCTGATCTCCTTATCTCCCTGCGACTTTATCTCGTCAGGTATTGTTAATTCATTAACAGGTCTTCCTTTCTGGAGTTTTTCATCAAACCATGTGTTGTAAAGTCTGATGAAGATCCATTGAGTCCACCTGAAATACTTTGGATCGGTGGTGTTGATTTCCCTGTCCCAGTCGTAGCTGAGTCCGAGTCCTTTTATCTGTCTTCTGAAAGTGTCGCAGTTTTTGTTTGTCGTCACTGAAGGATGGGTTCCGGTCTGGATAGCATACTGTTCGGCGGGAAGTCCGAAAGCGTCCCATCCCATTGGGTGGAGGACATTGAAACCTTTCATCCTTTTAAATCTCGAGTATATGTCGGTGGCAGTGTAGCCTTCAGGATGTCCGACATGGAGACCGGCTCCCGAGGGGTAGGGAAACATGTCGAGGACGTAGCATTTTTTCGGATTGGTGGTATCATCCGGTGTTTTGAAAGTTTTGTTCTTTTCCCAGTACTGCTGCCATTTTTTCTCGATGGCTTTGAAGTTGTATTCCATATTTGGTGCGACAATAAATTATATAAAAAATCAGTCCGAAGTCCGAAGTCCGAAGACGGAAGAAAGAAGAAAACATCAGGTGATTTTCTTTTTGAAAGCCACCATCATATTCATCAGGTTGTAAGCAAAGTCATACTGCTTGTTGAATTCTGAATCAGAAATATATTTCCTTCTCAGGGCTTTGTGTAAGCATGTAACAACTTCAGCAAGAGATCTTGCAGCCATACCCATAAACCTTTTCTGTTCCGGAACAGATTGTCCGATTGATCCTTCCGAAATGTTCAAAGCAATCGAATCAACTGCCCGTCGTATTTGTGAGGTAAGATTATAAAGTTCATCTTTTGGAAACTGTTTCGAAAGCAGATAAATTTCCTCACCATAGTCCATGGCCTTTTGCCAGATAATGAGATTCTCAAATTTAAACTTCATAATCATCAATTAATCTTTTCCTTCTTAGGTATTCGGTATTCGGTATTCGGTATTCGGTAATCGGTAATCGGTAATCGGGAAGCGGTCTTCGGGCTTCTGTCTTCTGTCTTCGATCTTCGGTCTTCTGTCTCCGGTCTTCTGTCTTCTGTCTTCTGTCTTCTGTCTCCGGTCTTCT
>ERZ1645192.55-NODE-55-length-65348-cov-11.852189_pt1 | contig 65348 bp, 54 predicted proteins | sample MGYA00575354_ERZ1645192 | MGnify/ENA primary metagenome ERZ1645192 (study PRJEB40844, sample SAMN11349763) | freshwater sediment metagenome | isolation source: river sediment | host: Sediment | place: India: Faizupur Khadar , New Delhi | collected 2017-02-21 ... | reverse complement strand
GCCACTTGAACACCGGCGGCACGGCGCAGGCGTAGAGATCGATCTCGGCGACGCAGAGATCCGGCAGCACCCGCGGGATGTTCTCCAGGAAGCCGCCGCCGGTGATGTGAGCCATCGCCTTGACCCCACCGATCGAGCGCATCACCTCGAGGATCGGCTTGACGTAGATGCGCGTCGGCTCGAGCAGGGCGCGAGCGACCGAGGTACCGGGCTGGAACGGTGCCTCGTCGTTCCATTCGAGCCCGGCCGACTTCACCAGACGGCGCACCAGCGAATAGCCGTTGGAATGGACGCCGGAGGAGCCGAGGCCGAGCAGCACGTCGCCGGGACCCGTGGTCTTCTTCGGCAGGAGATCGTCACGTTCGACCGCACCGACGGCGAAACCCGCGAGATCGTAGTCGTCGGCCCGATACATGTCGGGCATCTCGGCGGTCTCGCCGCCGATCAGCGCGCACCCCGCCATGCGGCAGCCGCGGGCGATGCTCTCGATCACCCGCTCGGCGACGTCGATGTCGAGTTTGCCGGTGGCGAAATAATCGAGGAAGAACAGCGGCTCGGCGCCTTGAACGACGAGGTCGTTGACGCTCATGGCGACGAGATCGATGCCGATCGTGTCGTGGATGCCGGTCTCGATCGAGATCTTGAGCTTGGTTCCGACGCCATCGTTCGCGGCGACCAGGACCGGATCACGGAAACCGCAGGCCTTGAGGTCGAAAAGGCCGCCGAAACCGCCGATGGCGGTGTCGGCGCCGAGGCGGGCCGTCGCCTTGGCGATCGGTGCGATGCGCCGGACCAGCGCATTTCCGACCTCGATGTCGACGCCCGACTCGGCGTAGGTCCAGCTGTTCTTGCCCTCGGACATGTCGCTTCTCCGCGTCCCGACTGCTCGCCCGTGGGGATGGACGATCGGCGGCGCTTTGGCAAGCCCGTAAGGAGACGAGTGTCGCGTGTTCGTCAGAACACCTCTTGGAGTTCGTGCCCGTCGGCGCCACATTGGAGACCGGCGCCGACGAGCGGGGAGCTGACCGTCCTTGAACCGCAGCATCACCATTCCCAATCTGATCTCGGTGTTCCGTCTGGTTCTGGTGCCGATCGCCATCGACGCCATCCTGTCGGGCCATTTCGCGCTCGCCTTCTGGGTGTTTCTCGTCGCCGGCGTCTCCGACGGCATCGACGGCTTCATCGCCCGCGCGTTCGACCAGAAATCGGAACTCGGCGCCTACCTCGACCCGCTCGCCGACAAATTGCTGCTCGTCTCGATCTTCGTCACCATGGCGGTGATCCGGGAACTGCCGGTGTGGCTGGCGATCCTGGTGCTGTCGCGCGACGTGTTGATCGTCGGCGGCGTGATGCTGTCCTGGGGCCTCGATCGGCGTCTGCCGATCCAGCCCAAGCTGGTGTCGAAGGCCAATACCATGGCTCAGATCGGCTTCGCCGCGCTGGTGTTGGCGGCGAAGGCCTTCGGTTTCGATCCGGGCCCATTGTGGACGGTGGGCATGACGCTCGTCGTCGGATTGACGCTCGTCTCGGGGACCGCCTATGTCGTCGACTGGCTCCGCGCCATGTCGTCGGAGCCGGGCGACCCCGGTCGGGCGGGTTGATGTCGCGCCGCCGACGATCGCAGGAGAGAAAGACGTGACGCTCGAACGGCAATTGCGGTTCTGGCTCGGCGCACTCGCCGGCTTCGTGCTGTTCCTGTGGCTGTTCAAGGGCGTGTTGCTGCCCTTCGTCGCCGGCATCGCACTCGCCTATCTGCTCGATCCGCTCGCCGACCGGCTCGAGGGGTGGGGTCTGTCGCGCGGACTGGCGGCGCTCACCATCGTGCTCGCCATCTTCGTCGCCCTCGTGGCCGGGCTGATCCTGGTGGTGCCGCTGCTCGGCCACCAGCTCGCCGGACTGCTCGATCGGCTACCGAGCCTCTTCACCCGCCTTCAGGAGTTGGTCGGACCCTGGTTCGACGGCGAATTGCGCAAGCTGCTCGGCGGCGACGCCAAGGCGCTCGAGGGTGGCCTGCAGACGGCGCTCAGCCAGGGTGCGGGCTGGGTCACCCGGGTGTTGCAGTCGCTGTGGAACGGCGGCCAGGCCATCGTCTCGGTGCTGTCGATCCTGGTGATCTCGCCGGTGGTCGCCGCCTACATGCTGGTCGACTGGGATCGGATGATCGGTCTCATCGACGCCTGGGTGCCGCCGCGCCATCGCGACACGGTGCGGCTGCTCGCCGGTCGCATGGACGACGCCGTCTCCGGTTTCGTCCGTGGACAGGTGTCGGTGTGCATCGCCATGGGTATCTACTACGGCCTCGGCCTCGCCCTGGTCGGGCTCGAATTCGGCCTGCTCATCGGAATGATGTCCGGCCTGCTCGGCATCATCCCTTATGTCGGCTTCGGTTCGGGACTCGTCGTCGGACTGATCGTGGCGCTGGTCCAGTACTGGCCGGATTGGCACGGTCTGGTGATGGTGGCGGCGATCTTCGCCGGAGGGCAGGCGCTCGAGGGCTGGATCCTGACGCCGCACTGGGTCGGACGTTCGGTCGGGCTCCATCCGGTGTGGCTGCTGTTCTCGCTCTTCGCCTTCGGCTCGCTCTTCGGTTTCGTCGGTATGCTGGTGGCGGTTCCCGCCTCCGCTGCGATCGGCGTCCTCACCCGTTTCGCCATCGACCAATATCTGGCGAGCCCGTTCTACACCGGCGCGACCCCGCCCGGCGCCGCGGAGACGCCGGATGGCTGAGCCGCCGCGGCAACTGACGCTCGCTCTGCCGGTCGAAGCCGCGCTCGGGAGCGACGACTACGTCGTCTCCACCGCCAATCGCGCCGCCTTCGATCTGGTCACGGCCGAGCTCTGGCCGAGCGACGTGCTGCTCCTGATCGGACCGGAAGGGGCGGGCAAGACCCATCTCGCCACCGTCTTCGCCGCGGCGACCGGCGCCGTCACCGTCGCCGCCTCCGACCTCGCCGACCTCGACCCGCTGGCGCTCGCGTCCGCGACCGTCGTCGTCGAGGACGCCGGCGAGGACACCGACGAGCGGGCACTCTTCCATCTGCTCAACGCCGTGCGCCAGCGCGGCGGTCGCTGCCTGATCACCGCCCGGCGGCCGCCCGCCGCCTGGGACGTCGACCTGGCGGATCTCGCCTCGCGCCTGCGTGCCGCGGTGGCGACAGAGCTCGGCCTGCCCGACGACCCTCTGCTCGAGGCGGTGCTCGCGAAACTCTTCGCCGATCGCCAGACCACGGTGGATCCCGCGGTCGTCGCCTTCCTGGCGCGACGGATGGAACGCAGCTTCGCCGCCGCCGTCCATCTCGTCGACGTGCTCGACCGCGAAGCGCTCGCCGCCAAGGGCCCGATAACCCGGGTACTCGCCGCCGCGGTTCTCGCCCGCGGCTTCGATGCGGAACCGCAACTCCCCGGACTGGACGCCGCCGCCGCGGAGGAAAACAATCCGTCACGAAACGATGATGAAAGATGAGAACGATGGCCCGGTTCGCCGAAGCCGTCGCGGCGGAAGGAGATCCAGTCACGTGACCCCGAGGACCGAGAAACCCCAGTCGCCGCCGAGCGACCTCGTCGGCAGCCCGCGGCGCTTCCTCAATCGCGAACTGTCCTGGCTCGCCTTCAATCGCCGGGTGCTCGAGGAAAGCGCCAACACCGATCACCCGCTGCTCGAGCGGCTGCGTTTCCTGTCGATCTCGGCAGCCAACCTCGACGAATTCTTCATGGTCCGCGTCTCCGGCCTGGTCGAACAGCAGCGCGCCGGCATCCTGGCGCGCTCCGACGACGGCCTGACCGCCGCCGAGCAACTCGTCGAGCTCGGTGTGGCGGTGGCGGAACTGACCGCCGAGCAACAACGGCTGTGGCGCGAGCTGCACGTCGACCTGCAGACCGCCGGCATCGTCCTGGTCGAGGGCGACGGTCTGACCAAGACGGAGCGGCAGTGGCTGGAGAATCATTTCCTCGCCCACATCTTCCCGGTCCTGACCCCGCTCGCCTGCGATCCGGCCCATCCCTTCCCGTTCATTCCCAATCTCGGTTTCTCTCTGGTGCTCGATCTGGCGCGCAGCAACGGCGGGGAGGGGATGACCGCCCTGATCCGTATGCCGTCGACCCTGACCCGCTTCATCGAGTTGCCGACGCCGGAGGGGCAGCCCGGGGTCCGCCGCTTCATCGCGCTCGAAACCGCCATCTGTCTGCACATCGAGGGCCTCTTCCCCGGCTACACGGTGAAGTCGAAGGGCGTCTTCCGGGTCATCCGCGACTCGGACATCGAGATCGAGGAGGAGGCCGAAGACCTCGTGCGGGTGTTCGAGTCGATGCTCAAGCGGCGGCGGCGGGGCAGCGTCATCCGGCTGGAGATCGAGAACGCCACGCCGGAACGCCTGCGCGAATTCGTCGCCGAGTCGCTCAGCTGCGACGCCGACGGCGTCTTCCTGGTCGACGGCCTGATCGCCCTCAACGAACTCTCGCAACTCGTCTCGATCGATCGACCGGACCTCAAGTTCACGCCCTATGCGCCGCGCTTCCCCGAGCGCATCCGCGAATTCGGCGGCGACTGTTTCGCTGCGATCAAGGCCAAGGACCTCGTCGTCCATCACCCCTACGAGAGCTTCGACGTCGTCGTGCAGTTCCTGATGCAGGCGGCACGCGACCCGGACGTGGTGGCGATCAAGCAGACTCTCTACCGCACCTCCAACGACAGCCCGATCGTCCGCGCCCTGTCGGAGGCGGCGGAGGCCGGCAAGTCGGTGACCGCGGTCGTCGAACTCAAGGCACGCTTCGACGAGGAGGCCAACATCCGCTGGGCCCGCGATCTGGAGCGCGCCGGCGTCCAGGTGGTCTTCGGCTTCATGGAGTTGAAGACCCACGGCAAGCTGTCGATGGTGGTGCGCCGTGAACAGGGTGCACTCGCGACCTATTGCCACATCGGCACCGGCAACTACCACCCGATCACGGCGCGCATCTACACCGACCTCAGCTATTTCACCGCCGATCCGGCGACCGGCCGCGACGTCGCGCGCATCTTCAACTTCATCACCGGCTACGCGCAGCCGGAGGAGTTGGAACGCATGGCGGTGAGTCCCCTCAGCCTGCGCCAACGCCTCGTCGGCCACATCGATACCGAGATCGAACACGCCAAGGCCGGACGCCCTGCCCAGATCTGGTTCAAGATCAACTCGCTGGTCGACCCGCGCATCATCGACAAGCTCTACGAGGCGAGCCGGGCGGGGGTGAAGATCGACATCGTCGCCCGCGGCATCTGCTGTCTGAGGCCCGGCGTGCCCGGCCTCTCCGACAACATCCGGGCGAAGTCGATCGTCGGCCGCTTCCTGGAACACTCCCGCGTCTTCTGCTTCGGCAACGGCCACGGCCTTCCCTCGGCGCGGGCGATCGTCTACATCGGGTCGGCCGACATGATGCCGCGGAATCTGGACCGGCGCGTCGAGGTGCTCGCTCCGATCACCAACCCGACGGTGCACGAACAGATCCTCGACCAGATCATGGTCGCCAATCTGAAGGACAACCAGCAGAGCTGGCGCCTCCTTCCGGACGGCGGTCACGAACGCATCCGTCCGGCGGAGGGCGAGGAGCCCTTCAACGCGCACAAGTACTTCATGACCAACCCATCGTTGTCGGGCCGTGGCAAATCCTCGAAGACCGATCAACCGCGCAACATCGTCCGTGACCGGCGCAAGTGAGCCGGGCTGGCGCGGGCTCGTCTGCGACCCGAAGGCCCCCGGCCGCATCGGCGGTTCGGCGCCGATCGCCGTCATCGACATCGGCTCGAACTCGGTGCGTCTGGTCGTCTACGAACGCCTGACGCGCTCGCCGACGCTGATCTTCAACGAGAAGGTGCTCGCCGGGCTCGGCAAGGGCCTGTCGAAATCCAACACCCTCGGCGAAGGACCGCTCCGCAGCGCGCTCGCCGCGGTCAAGCGTTTCAAACACATCGCCGACCAGTGCGGCGCCGCGACGCTGCACGTGCTCGCCACCGCCGCGGCGCGCGAGGCCACCAACGGCCCCGCCTTCGTCGCCGAGCTCGAACGCATCTGCGGCGTGCCCGTGTCGGTGCTCTCCGGCGCCGACGAGGCACGGCTCGCCGCCTTTGGCATCGTCGCCGGCATCCACGACGCCGACGGCATCGCCGGCGACCTCGGCGGCGGTTCGCTCGAACTGGTCGACATCAAGGGCGACATCATCGGCGACGGCCTGACCTATCCGCTCGGCGGCATCCGCCTGTCGGAAGCGGCCGAAGGATCGATCCGCAAGGCCGAACGGCTCGCCCAGCAGATGCTCGACAATTCCCCGGTGCTCGCCGGGCTCGCCGGCCGCAGCTTCTACGCGGTCGGCGGCACCTGGCGCTCCCTCGCCAAGCTGCACATGCACCAGGTCGACTACCCCCTGCACGTCATGCACAACTACGCCATGCCGGCCGAGGTGGCTCTCGAGTTCTGTCGACTGGTCGGTCGCGGCGCGGTGGAGACGCTGCCGAAGATCGAGACGGTGTCGAAGCAGCGCCGTGATCTCCTGCCTTTCGGCGCCGTGGTGCTCGCTCAGGTGATCAAGGCCGGCAAGCCGAAGGAAGTGGTGCTCTCGGCACTCGGCCTGCGCGAAGGGCACCTCTACGATCTGCTGCCGCCGGAAGAGCAGGCGCGTGATCCACTGATCGCCGCGGCCGAAGAACTGGCCTTCCTGCGCTCGCGCTCGCCGCGTCACACCGAAGAGATGGCGACCTGGACCGACATGGTGTTCCGCGCCATGGGCATCGGCGAGACCCGCGAGGAGGCGCGGTTGCGCGTCGCCGCCTGCCACCTCACCGACATCGGTTGGCGCGCCCACCCCGACTATCGCGGCGAGCAGAGCCTCAACATCATCTCCAACGCCGGCTTCATCGGGGTCGATCACCCCGGTCGCGCCTATCTCGCGCTCGCCAGCTACTACCGCCACATGGGCCTGATCGACGACGCTCTCAGCCCGCGGGTGGCGCGTCTGGCGACGCCGCGGCTGATGGAGCGCGCCAAGGTGCTCGGCGCCGCCTTCCGCGTCGCCTTCATCCTGTCGGCGGCGATGCCGGGGATCATCCTCGACGCCCGCATCCGCCGCGAGGAGGGCCGGCTGGTGCTCGACCTGCCGCTCCATCTCGTCGATCTCGACGGTGAAGTGTTGCAGCGCCGCTTCCGCCAGCTGGCGAAGCTCGCCGGCCTCGACATCGAGATCCGCTCGGCATGAGCGGCGACGGCGAGATCCGCCGCGTCGCGGACCTCGTGGCGCGAGGCCTGATCGACGGCGACCGCGCCGCGGCGATCGGTCGTGTCGTCGACCGCTTCGCCCTGTCGATCACCGACGACATGGCGGCGCTGATCGACCCGAGTGATCCGGACGACCCGATCGCCCGCCAGTTCGTTCCCGACGAAGACGAACTCCACGTCCGCCCCGACGAGGTCACCGACCCGATCGGCGACGCCGCCCATCGCACCGTCCCCGGCATCGTCCACCGCTATCCCGACCGGGTGCTGCTGACGCCGACTCATCTCTGCCGGATCTATTGCCGATTCTGCTTCCGCCGCGACGCCGTCGGCGACGGCGAGGCGACGCTGACGGAGGCCGAAGTCGACGCGGCGGTCGCCTATGTCGCGGCGCGGCCGGAGATCTTCGAAGTGATCCTGACCGGCGGTGATCCGCTGGTGCTGTCCGATCGGCGGTTGTCGCTGCTTCTCGACCGGCTCGAAGCGGTGCCGCATGTCGAGGTGGTGCGGATCCACTCGCGGGTTCCCGTCGTCGATCCCGCCCGCGTCACCGAGGAGACGGCGCGGCTGCTGCGGCGGCGCTTCGCCACCTGGATGGTCGTCCACGTCGACCACCCCCGCGAACTGACGCCGGCCGCCGGCGCCGCCATCGCCCGTCTGGTCGATGCCGGGGTGCCGCTGCTGTCGCAGACCGCACTTCTCGCCGGGGTCAACGACGAGGCGGAGGTGCTGGAAGCACTGTTCCGCGCCCTGGTGCGGCTCCGGGTCAAGCCCTACTACCTCCACCATCTCGACCGTGCCGAGGGCACCGCCCGCTTCCGTGTGCCGGTGGCGAAGGGCCGGGCGTTGATCGCGAGCCTGCGCGGTCGGGTGACCGGTCTCGCCCAGCCGACCTACGTCCTCGACATTCCCGGTGGTCACGGAAAGGTGCCGATCGGCGCCGATCCACTCGAACGGCTGGGGGAGGGCGGCGAAGCGGGAACGAGTCGCTGGCGTGTCACCGCCCCGGACGGCGGCTCCCACGACTGGGAAGGGTGAGGCGAGGGCCCGGCCACCGTGACGCCCGCGACGGGGCGACCACCACGGCCCACCACGCGGTTCCCCGCTCTTTTCAGCGATCCCCGAATGGGTTATGCGCTTAATCAGGGAGTAACCGGCACGTGTGAATCTGATCGGATCGAAAGATCCGGCTCGACCGTGCCGCGGGGAGGGGTGTCGCAGTCCCCCGTAACCGGTGTCGAAGTCGCCCGGAGCGACGCATACCGGCCGCCGTCGGAAGCGACGGTCGGACGAGCGAGAGCTTCGTCCGGTGCCGGTCCGAGAGAAGGACAAGTCGATGAGCCACGCGCAGACGACCGTCACGATCCGTCCTCGGGTCGTCGTCACCGTCACGGTCGTCGGTATCGCGGGTGCGTTCCTCGGCGGTTGCGCTTCCTCGCCGTCGAAGACGGCACTGCTCTCCGGCGCCGAGCCGCTCGAACGGGTGGTCGGTCCGCACGACAAGGTCACTCCCGGCGGCGGGCGCTATCAGGTCGGCAAGGCCTACACCATCGGCGGGCGCACCTACGTGCCGCACGAGGATCCGAACCTCGATCAGAGCGGTCTCGCCTCCTGGTACGGCGGCGACTATCATCACGGCACCAAGACCGCCAACGGCGAGGTCTACGACCGCACCACCATCACCGCCGCACACAAGACGATGCCGCTGCCGTCCTATGCGCGCGTCACCAATCTGAACAACGGCCGCTCCATCGTGGTCCGCGTCAACGATCGCGGCCCCTATGTCGGCGGCCGTATCATCGACCTCTCCGAGAAGACCGCCGACCTGCTCGACATGAAGCGCTACGGCCTCGGCAAGGTACGCGTCCAGTACGTCGGCCGTGCCGGCCTCGCCGGTTCGGACGCCCGTGTCCTCGCCGCCACGCTGCGCGGTCCCGGCATCAATTCCGGCCACGACGAGCGCACCCTTCTCGCCCAGGCCGACCTGGGGTCCGGCCCGCGCCGCAATCTGCCGGATGCGGTCCCGACGCTGGTCGCTTCGGCGCCGCAGGCGGCCCCGGTCGGCGCCGCTCAGGCGAGCCTCTACGGCCAGGCCCGGGCAGCGACCCCGCCGGCCGCGCTGCGCTCCGTCGCCTTCGTCCAGACCGACGCCTCGTCGTTCGAACTCGCCGGCGTCGATGCCGCGACCATGCGCGCCGCCCTCGCCGCCGCCAGACCGGTCACCGCCGCCACCTTCGCGACGGCCTCGGCCGTGCCCTCGACCGGTGCGCCCATGTCGATCCTGCCCGGCTCCGCACCGGCCTCCGCCATCGCCGCGAGCGACGACGACGAAGCGACGACACTGCCGACCCGCACCTCGTCCTACGCCGCCACCGCCCGCATCGACGCCGCTCACGCCGTGTTCCGCGCGATGGGCAGCGGCGAGCGGCTCGCTGCACTCGGCGACTGATCGTCGCTCCCGCCGCCCCTCCGCGATCTCGCCGAAAATCACCCCCACGGTGCGGGGCGTGGTTCCCGGCCGTCGACTGCACTATGGTGGCGTCGCTGGTCGTTCACGACAGAATCGGTGACCGACGTCCGCCGGGGCCACGGCGGAGGCGGCGCGCGAAAGGGACGGTGATGGCGAAGTCGACCTCGACGGCGGGCGGTGTTCGGCGGATGGTGATGCGGGTCGCGGTGGCTGTCGCCTGTCTGGCGGCGGTCGCCGCGGGCAAGCCGACGACACCGGCTAAGCCGGCCACATCGGGACAGGCGCAACAGGGCATGGAGGTGAAGGCGGACGTCGCCCTCCTCGTCGACCATGCCACCGGCGCGGTGCTGTTCGAGAAGAACGCCGACAAATCCTTCCCGCCGGCGAGCCTCACCAAGATGATGACGGTCGCAGTCGCCTTCCGCGAGGTCAAGGAAGGCCGCTTGGCGCTCACCGCCGACTTTCCGGTCTCCGAACACGCCTGGCGCACCGGCGGCGCGCCGTCTCGCACCTCGGCGATGTTCGCCCCGATCCACTCGCGCGTGACGGTCGAGGACCTGTTCCACGGCATCATGATCCAGTCGGCCAACGACGGCGCCATCACACTGGCCGAGGGCCTCGGCGTGACCGAGGCCGGCTTCGCCGAGAAGATGAACGCCCGAGCGAAGGAACTCGGGATGGAGGCGACGAGCTACGCCAACCCGACCGGTCTGCCCGACCCCGGCAACCGAACCACGGCGCGTGACCTCGTCAAACTCGGGTCCCATCTGGTGCGCGAGCACCCCGATCTCTACAAGATCTATTCGAAGCCCGAATTCACCTACAACAAGATCCGACAGTTCAATCGCAACCCGTTGTTGCGTGATTTCCCCGGCTCGGACGGCATGAAGACCGGCTACATCAAGGAGTCGGGCTACAATCTCGTCGGCTCGGCGGTGCAGAGCGGCCAGCGCCTGATCGTCGTCATCGGCGGGGCGGCGAACGAGAAGGAGCGTGCCGAGGACGCCCGCAAGCTGCTCGACTGGGGTTTCCGCACCTTCGAGACCGTCCACCTCTACGGCGCCGGCGAGGCGATCGGCGAGGCAGCGGTGTTCGGGGGCCTCGCCGACGGCGTCAAGGTCGCCTCGCCCAAGCCGATCGACATCCTGATCCAGCGTGGCAACCGCGACAAACTCAAGGCGCGCGTCGTCTACACCGGCCCGATCAAGGCGCCGGTGGTGAAGGGCCAGCCGATCGGCCGATTGGAGGTCACCCGCAACGATGCGATCGTCCAGGAGATCCCGGTGGAAGCGGCGGAAGCGGTGGAGGTCGGCTCGATCCGCCAGCGCGCCATCGACGGCACCCGTGAAGTCCTCATCGGTCTCCTCAGACGATGACCGCCGATCCGCGACCCGCCACCGACGAAACCGCAACCCCGGCGCAACGGCCGCCCGGCCGCTTCCTGACCTTCGAGGGCGGGGAGGGGGCCGGCAAGTCGAGCCGTGTCGCCGAACTCGCCGAGCGGCTACGGCGACGCGGCGTCGAGGTGGTGGTGACGCGCGAGCCCGGCGGCTCGCCCGGCGCCGAGGTGGTGCGCCACGTTCTCCTCTCCGGCGGAGCGGAAGCCTTCGGCCCGCTCGCCGAAGCCATCCTCTTCGCCGCGGCGCGGGCCGACCACGTCGACCAGACCATCCGTCCGGCACTGACGCGCGGCGCCTGGGTGATCTCCGATCGCTTCTACGATTCGACCCGCGTCTATCAGGGGGCGACCGGCGATGTCCCCGGCGACACGGTGGCGGCGCTCGAAGAGATCGCGGTCGACGACGTTCGTCCCGATCTCACCATCCTGCTCGACGTGCCGGTGGAGATCGGCATGGCGCGGGCGGCGGCGCGGCGCGGAGCCGACGTCGCCGACCGCTTCGAGAAGGAGGAGAAGAACGTCCACGAGAGCCGCCGCCGCGCCTTCCTGGCGCTGGCACGTGCCGAACCGAAGCGTTTCGTGGTGATCGACGCCACCCGCGACCCGGCGACGGTCGCGGATGCCGTCTGGTATGGGGTATGTTCGCGCCTCGGGCTTCCCGAAAAGGACTGAACCGCCCCATGGCCCCGCGCACCTCCGCCGTCGTCGACGCCGCCCCCGAGATCGACGCCCTCGACGATCTGCCGCTGCCGCGCCAGCGCGGCGACCTGATCGATCAGGTCACGGCCGAGCGGACCCTGCTCGACGCCTATCGCTCCGGCCGCATCCACCACGGCTGGATCCTCGGGGGCCCCAAGGGCATCGGCAAGTCGACACTCGCCTTCCGCTTCGCCCGCTTCGTCCTCACCCATCCCGACCCACGCTCGCCCGCCGTCGAGGCGGCGCGCGACCTCGCGGTCGACATGGAGACGGCGATCGCCCGCCGCATCGCCGGCGGCGCCCACACCGACCTTCTCCACCTGCGCCGGCCGTGGGACGAAAAATACAAGCGCTTCAAGACCGATCTGCCGGTCGACGAGATCCGCCGCACCGTCTCTTTCTTCGGCTCGACGGCGGGCGAGGGCGGCTGGCGCATCGCCATCGTCGACGCCGCCGACGATCTCAACGCCAACGCCGCCAACGCCCTGCTCAAGATCCTGGAAGAGCCGCCGCCTCGGTCGCTCTTCCTGGTGATCGCCCATGCCCCCGGCCGGCTCCTGCCGACCATCCGCTCGCGCTGCCGTCGCCTCGACCTCGAACCACTGGCACCGCACCGTATCGCCGGAGCGCTCGGCGACTTCGGTGTCGAAGGCGATCCGGCGACCTTCGCCGCCGCGGCCGAACTCGCCGACGGCAGTCTCCGCCGCGCCATCCTCCTGGTGCGCAACGACGGCGTGAAACTGTGGCGCGGCCTCGAGGCGATCGTCGCACGTCTGCCCGATCTCGACGTGCGCGCCGCTCATGCCTTCGCCGATCTGGTTGCGACGAAAGGCGCCGACGACGCCTTCGACATCGCCGTCGATTTCATCCGCGACGCCGCCGAAGCCCGTGCCAAATCGGCCCTCGAGGCGGGCGGGCCGGCGAGGGCGGCGCGCTGGGCCGAGGCCCACGACGCCGTCGGCCGCCTCGTCGGCCGCAGCGAGGCGCTCAACCTCGATCGCAAAGCGGCGATCCTCGCTGCCATTCGGACGCTTGCCGAGGCGGCGCGGAATTGAGTAGGACGAAGAACGACATGCCGATGACGACGTCGGCAGGGGCGAGAAGCGGTGCGGGGATCTCCTCCCGCCCGAGGAACCGAGCATGACGCGCGAAAAATTCTTCATCACCACGGCGATCGATTACCCGAACGGCCGGCCGCACGTCGGCCACGCCTACGAGAAGCTCGCCACCGACGCGCTCGCGCGGTTCAAGCGGCTCGACGGCGCCGACGTGTTCTTCCTCACCGGCACCGACGAGCACGGCCTCAAGATGCACCAGACGGCGAGCCGCGAGGGGATGACGCCGCGCGAACTGGTCGATCGCAACTCGGCCGTCTTCCAGGAGATGGATGCCCGGCTCGGCGTCTCCTACGACGACTTCATCCGCACCACCGAGGCGCGCCATCGCTCGTCGGTCCAGGAGATCTGGCGGCGCATGGCCGCGGCCGGCGACCTCTACATGGCCAAGTACGGCGGCTGGTACTCGGTGCGCGACGAGGCCTACTACACCGAGAGCGAGACGGAAGTCGGCGAGGACGGCCAACGCCGCGCCACGCCGACCGGAACACCGGTGGAGTGGACCGAAGAGGAGTCGTGGTACTTCCGCCTCTCCGCCTTCCAGGAGCGGCTCCTCGCCCACTACGAGGCCCATCCCGACTTCATCGGCCCCGACGCGCGTCGCAACGAGGTGATCAGCTTCGTCAAGGGCGGGCTCGAGGACCTGTCGATGAGCCGCACCACCTTCGACTGGGGCGTGCCGGTTCCCGATTGCCCCGGCCACGTCATGTACGTCTGGGTCGACGCGCTCACCAACTACATCACCGGAGCCGGCTTCCCCGATGAGGATTCGGAGAAATATCGGCATTGGTGGCCGGCCGATGTGCATGTCATCGGCAAGGACATCGTCCGTTTCCACGCGGTCTACTGGCCGGCCTTCCTGATGTCGGCCGGTCTGCCGTTGCCCAAGCGCGTGTTCGCGCACGGCTTCATCTTCAACCGCGGCGAGAAGATGTCGAAGTCCGTGGGCAACGTCGTCGACCCCTTCGACCTGATCAAGGCCTACGGCGCCGACACCGTGCGCTACTTCTTCCTGCGCGAAGTGCCCTTCGGTCAGGACGGCAACTACAGCCACGAGTCGATCGTCGCCCGCATGAACGCCGACCTCGCCAACGATCTCGGCAATCTCGCCCAACGCTCGCTGTCGATGATCGCCAAGAACTGCGGCGGCGTGGTGCCGACCCCGGGTGCGCTCGCGCCGGAGGACGAGGCGATGCTCGCGTCGGCCGACGCGCTGCTCGCCACCTCGCGGGCGGCCTACGATCGCCAGGAGATCCACAAGAGCCTCGAGGCGATCTGGGGCGTCGTCGCCGACGCCAACCGCTGGTTCACCGCCGCCGCCCCCTGGGCGCTGAAGAAGACCGACCCGGAGCGGATGGGGACGGTGTTGTGGGTGACGGCGGAGGTGCTGCGCATCGTCGCGCTGCTCGCCCAACCGGTGATCCCGGTGAAGGCTGCGGCGCTGCTCGATGCGCTGGCACAGGCCCCGGACGCCCGCGACTTCGCCGCGATCGCCCGCCGCATCGCCCCCGGCACCGCACTGCCGGCACCGACGCCGATCTTCCCCAAGTGGGTGGAGCCGGTGGAGGAGGGGGCCGAGGCAGGGAAGGGGGCTTGATGCTGGTCGACAGCCACTGCCATCTCGATTTCCCCGACTTCGCCGACGACATGGAGGGCGTGCTGGCGCGCGCCGTGGCGGCCGGCGTGACCGAGATGGTGACCATCTCGACCCGAGTCCACCGCTTCGACCGGATCCGCGCCATCGCCGAGGCCCACGACCCGGTGTGGTGCTCGGTCGGCACCCATTGCCACCACGCGGCGGAGGAGCCGGACGTCGACCGCGACATGCTCATCCGTCTCGCCGCCCACCCGAAAGTGGTGGCGATCGGCGAGGCCGGGCTCGACTATCACTATGATTTCAGTCCGCGTGACGTGCAGATGGCGAGCTTCCGCGAGCACATCGCCGCAGCGCGTGAGACCGGTCTGCCGTTGGTCATCCACGCCCGCGAGGCCGACGACGACATGGCCCGGGTGCTCGAGCAGGAGACGGCCGGGGAGGGGGCCTTCCCTCACCTGCTGCACTGCTTCTCGTCCGGCCCCGACCTCGCCCGCCGCTCGCTGGCACTCGGCGGCTACGTCTCCTTCTCCGGCATCCTGACCTTCAAGAAGTCCGACGAGGTCCGCGCCATCGCCGCGGATGTGCCGCTCGACCGATTGCTGGTGGAGACCGACGCGCCGTATCTTGCGCCTCAGCCGTTTCGTGGCAAACGTTGCGAGCCCGCCCATGTCGCCGAGACGGCCCGCGTCCTGGCTACCGTCAAGGGCGTGAGCGCAGACGAGATGGCGCGGATCACGACTGAAAATTTCCATAGACTTTTCAAAAAAATACCTGCGTGATTTCAAGTATCGTAGGAAGAAGGTGAGAGCAGGGCCATGGGCACGAAGATGACCTTCCGGATCCTCGGATGCGGCGCGTCTCCGGGCAATCCGCGGATCGGCGACGACTGGGGTCGGACGGATCCGCGCGAGCCGCGCAATCGCCGTCGCCGTGCCTCGTTGCTGGTCACCCGAACCGCACCGAGCGGCGCCACGACGCGCGTCCTGGTCGACGTCGGTCCGGATCTGCGCGAACAGATGCTCGACGCCCATGTCGACTGGGTCGATGCTGTCCTGATCACCCATGCGCATGCCGACCACATCCACGGTATCGACGATCTACGTGCCTTCGCGATCAACCGGCACCATCTGGTCGACATCTGGATGGACGACGCCGCGTCCAAGCGGGTACGCACCGCCTTCGACTACTGTTTCGCCACGCCGCCGGGTTCGGCCTATCCGCCGATCCTCAAGGAGCACCGCTTTCACGAGAGCGAGACGCTGACCGTCAACGGCGACGGCGGGCCGATCACCGCCATACCGTTCCGCCAGACCCACGGCGACCTCGACAGCTACGGATTCCGCTTCGGCGCGGTCGCCTATTCGCCGGACGTCAGCGCGTTCCCGGACCAGAGTCTGGCGCATCTGGCGAAGCTCGATCTGTGGATCCTCGACGCATTGCGTTGGAAGTCTCATCCGAGCCATCTGTCGGTCGACGAAGCGGTCGATTGGATCGGGCGGTTGAAGCCGAAGCACGCCTGCCTGACCCATCTCCACAACGACATCGACTACAAGACCTTGGCCGACCATCTGCCGCCGGGTGTCGAGCCGGCGTGGGACGGGATGGAGTTCACGTTCCGGGTCGATTGAGGGCGCTCTCGTCGGTCGCCACGCCGTCTCGGTCGATGAGCCGAACCCATCGATGACTTCGTGCGAGCTCGCAGCATCCGGCTCCGAGCCACGGATGACGCGAAAGAATTCGAGCGACGCGATCCGGCCCCCGCGAACCCGTGGCCCACACCCTCGGGAGCCTCGCCGGCACGATATAATTCCATAATCCGTCTTATGCGAATCGAAATGCACCGAATCTCCGCCACCGGGAATGGACGGCGAAGTCGCGCTTCCCGCGGTGAACCTCCCTCGCTTGGCCTCGGTTTTCATCGTCCTCCCCCTCGGCCCGGCGCGACAGTCGTCGGAGCTCGAGTTAGGCTTCGGCGCATCGTGACCTCGATCGCAGCTCGATGACGATCCCACCATGACGAATGCCGAACCGCTTCCACCCACCCCTGCGACCGCACCAGCCGTGCGGCGTCGGCGACCGCCGGTCATTCGCCATCTCGCCGCCCGGCCGCTGCTCGCGGTGGCGTTGACGGTCTTCGTCGGTGCGACGATCGCCCTGTCCCGCGTCACCGACTGGTCGTGGCCGACCATCTGCCTCGCCGCCTGGAACGTCGCGGTGGCGCTCCTGCTGGCCCTCGACTTCACGATGATGGCGCGCTCGGACCAGAACACGCTGTTCGTCCGCGCCGCCCTGCTCGACGACGGTCAGGAGGTGATCCTCGCCCTCTCGGTCGCCGCGGCGATCGCCAGCCTCGTCGCCATCGTCGCCGAACTCGGCGCGGTGCGAGAGCTCACCGGCTTCACCCGCGCCGCCGCCATCGGGCTCGCCGCCCTCACCGTGGTCACCTCATGGAGCTTCATCCAGGTGATGTTCGCCGTCCACTACGCCCATGACTGGGCGCGCCGACGAGCCTCACCCTCAGGTCCCGGTCTGCGCATCCCCAACGAGACGAACCCCGATTACTGGGACTTCCTCTACGTCTCGGTCGTCATCGGCACGTCGGCCCAGACCGCGGACGTCGAATTCGTCTCCAAGCGGATGCGCCGGACCGGCCTCGTCCATTGCGCCCTCGCCTATTTCTTCAACACCGTCGTCCTGGCGTTGACCATCAACATCGCCGCCAGTCTGATCTGAAATATCACAGCGGCCCGGATCAATCCTCGGACGGCCGCCCCTGCCTCAGGCTCTTGACCGCGCCGCGCTTCTTCTTGCCTTCGACCCGTCGGACCTGGGAGGCTCGCGTCGGTTTCGTCGCCTTGCGTGGCGGCGGCGGCGGTTCGGCCGCCCGGCGGATCAGCTCGAGCAACCGCTCCTGCGCATCGGCGCGGTTTCGTTCCTGGGTACGGAAGCGATCGGCGCGCAGCACCAACACCCCCTCCCCGGTCAGACGGCGCCCGGCCAGCCGCGTCAGACGTTCGCGTACCGGATCGGGTAGCGACGGCGAACCGGCAACGTCGAAGCGCAGCTCGACCGCGGTCGCCACCTTGTTGACGTTCTGTCCGCCCGGGCCGGAAGCGCGCACGAAACTCTCGACCAGTTCGGCCGGATCGAGGCGTATGGAACGGGTGACGACGATCGCTTCGGCCATGACGGTCCTCTCGATCGGGGCGGCACCGTCCGATCGCCGCCCCTTCTATCACGGCGTGCCCGACCCGCCCTCACCTTTCGTGCTCCTGCGGATGCCCGAACGTCGCGACTCCTGTAAGAATTACCGATGGGAACAGTCGAAGCCCGCCGATCGAGGAGGCGACCGATGCCGACCCGGACACCCCCACGTGATGTCACGGCGCCGCTGCGTCCCGCCTATGCCCGCGCCATGCTCGACCGCGCCGGAGTCGACGACCCGGCGGTCGAACGGGCCTTCGCCGCCGTTGCGCGCGAGGAGTTCCTGCTCGCGCCGCCGTGGGCCGTCTACACCGGCACGACGATCGAGCATACCGGGGATCCGGTGGCGCTCTATCGCGACGTCCTGGTGGCGCTCGCGCCCGATCGGGGAGTCAACAACGGCAGCCCGTCGCTCCACGCCGGCTGGATCGCCGCCCTCGGCGTGAGGCCCGGCGAGCGCATCGTCCACATCGGTGCCGGTACCGGCTACTACACCGCGATCCTGGCGCTGCTCGCCGGCCCCGAAGGACGGGTGACCGCGGTCGAGATCGACCCCGACCTCACCGCCGTCGCGCGTCGTGCCCTGCCCGCGGCGCTCCCCGACGGGCCTCCCGTCGAGGTGATCGCCGGCGATGGCGGACAGTGGCCGCAGAGCGAGGCGGACGTGATCTACGTCTCCTACGGTATCGCCGCCCCCTCCCCGCCGTGGCTCGATCGGCTCGCGGACGGTGGTCGCTTGCTCTTCCCGCTCTGCACCCCGCGGGGGGCCCTTTCGGCGACCCGTCATTGGCAAGGCGCCGAGGGCGTCGGCATCCTGGTCGAGCGCACCGGATGCGGCTTCGCCGCCCGCAGCCTCGATCGCTGCAGCTTCGTCTACGGCGACGCGGCCGCGGTGCCGTCGCTCGATCGCGCTCTGCTCGATCAGGCGTTCCGCCGCGGCGGCTGGGGACGGGTCAGGAGCCTGGTGCGCGGTGCCGCGGCGGACCCGACGCGCTGCTGGTATGCGGGCAGCGACTGGGGGCTCTGTTACGATCCGCCGGCGCCCCGAGTCGCCGGCGACGGGGCGTGATCCCGAAACGATCCGAGGTCCCCGCATGAAGCCCTCCCGTGACGTCGCGCGTCTCCTCGAGATCATGGCGGCACTGCGCACGCCGGTGACCGGCTGCCCGTGGGATCTCGAGCAGAGCTTCGCCACCATCGCGCCCTACACCATCGAGGAAGCCTACGAGGTCGCCGACGCGATCGAACGGGACGATCTCCACGACCTCTGCGACGAACTCGGCGATCTCCTGCTCCAGGTGGTGTTCCACGCCCGCATGGCCGAAGAGGCCGGCGTCTTCGATTTCGGCGCCGTGGTCGAGGCGATCACCGCCAAGATGATCCGCCGCCATCCCCACGTCTTCGCCGACGCCGACGGCAGGACGGTCGCGACCGTCCAGGACGCCTGGGCGCGGATCAAGGCGGAGGAGAAGGCGGCGAAAGCCGCCCGTCGCACCGCCGAAGGTCGGCCGCCGGTCGCGAAGGGCCTGCTCGACGAGATCGGGGCCGGGATGCCGGCCCTGACCCGCGCGGTGAAATTGCAGGAGAAGGCCGGCACCGTCGGCTTCGACTGGAACGACCGGCACGCCGTCCTCGCCAAGATCCGCGAGGAACTCGACGAGATCGAAGCGGAGATCGATGCCCCCTCCCCGTCTTCGGCCCGTCAGCAGGACGAACTCGGCGACGTGCTCTTCGCCGTCGCGAACCTCGCCCGCCACCTGAAGCTCGATCCGGAGGCGGCGTTGCGCGGTACCAACGAGAAGTTCCGCCGCCGCTTCGCCTTCATCGAAGCCCGCCTCGCCGACAAGGGCCTCACCCCGGCCGAAGCGAGCCTCGACGAGATGGAGGAGATCTGGCAGGCGGCGAAGGGGGCGTGACGTCCGGATCGTGTCCTCGCGGTCACGCCGTAAATATTTCCGCAACGTATACGACTGCACCGAGAATTCGCCTTCCGGTGGCGTCGGCGCGACGTTATCTTCTCCCGACCGACAGGCGGACTTCCGCTCCGAGCGGAAATGTCGAATAGAAAATAGTCGGTTGGGAGGGAGTACGCATGTCTCGCGTTGTTCGGGTACGTTCGCACGTCGCGCCGGCTTTCGGTCTGGCTCTGACGCTCGCGGTTCTGCCGACCGTCGCCCAGGCGCAACAGGTCACGCTGCCGGCCGGCGGTCGCTTCGTCACCATCGGTGACAGCCTGTCCGACAACGGCAATCTCCACGGCCTCACCGGCAGCCCGCCGGCGCCCTATTACAGCGGCCGCTTCTCCAATGGTCCGGTCTGGACGGAGTTGATGGCCGGTACGATGAACCAGCCGTTCCTCGGTGGACCGGTGACCGGCAACGTCAATGTCGCCTTCGGCGGCGCCCGAACCGACAACGCCGCCAATCTGAACGGCCCGATCCCGTCGTTGCCGACGCAGCTGGGGACCTATCTCGCGCTCGGTGGCACCTTCGGCGCCGCCGATACGGTGACGCTGCTCGGCGGTGCCAACAACATCTTCCAGTACTTCACCATCGCCGGCCCGGGTGCCACGCCGACCGGCATCAGCACGACGTCTCTCGCCGCCGCGACCGACATGGCCACGATCACTCAGACGGTGGCCACCGCGGGTGCCGGGCGGATCCTCGTCTCCAACCTGCCGGATCTCGGCGTCACGCCGTCCTACAACGGTTCCCCGGTGACAGCCGGCGCCGGGACGCTCGCCACGACGATCTTCAATCAGTCGCTGGCCACGCAACTGCAGTCGTTGGCGCTCGCCAACCCGAACACCAACATCGTCCAGATGGACCTGGCCGCGGCGCTGAACGTCATTCGCGCCAATCCAGCGGCCTACGGCTTCTCCAACGTGACGAACTCCTGTCTCGCCACCCTCGCCTGCGTCACCGGAACGACCTCCGTGCAGAACAGCTACCTGTTCTGGGACGGCGTGCACCCGACCGCGCGGGGCCATCAGTGGGTGGCCACCTACGCTGCCCTGTTGCTCATGCCCGGCGCCTCGGCCGCCGATGCGGCGGTGCTCGGCGATGTGGCGATTCGTGGCCGCCTCGCCGCCGCCGACGACGTGCTCGACCGCGCCATGGGCTACAGCGAGGGCCAGTATCAGCGCAGCAACGGCCTCTGGGTCACCGCGACCGGCAACCGTGGAGTGATGGGCGCGCGCGGCGACGTCGCCGCCTACGACCACACGACCGGCGGCATGCGCATCGGGCTCGATCAGGCGGTGTCCTCGAACCTGCTGCTCGGTGCGTCCGCCGGCTTCGGCGTCGGTCGACTGGGTGGCGCGATGCGATCGGATCTCCTGTCCTTCGACGGTGACGTCTACGCCAACTACACCGCCGACGCGTTCTTCATGTCCGGCACCCTCGGTGCGTCCTGGATGGGCTTCGACGACCTGCGGCGTGCGACCGGCTTCGGGCCGCTCGATGCCCGGGGCTCGACGTCGGCGACTCAGTGGTCCGCCGCGATCGAATCCGGCTTCATGGCGCGCACCGGTGGGGTCACCTGGGTGCCCTCGGCCCGCGTTCAGTACGTGCGTGCCGACGTCTCCGGTTACACGGAGACCGGGGCGCTCCTCGCCATGTCGTACCGCGACCGCTCGTCCGAAGCCGTTCTGGGCGGCGTGCGCCTGAGGGCCTCGACGCTGGCCGACCTCTTCGGTACGAACGGCCGCGCCTACGGCGAAATCGGTTACGAACATGCTCTCGCCGAGAACCACGACGGTGTGCTCGCCAGTTTGGTCGGCAACACCGCGAAGCCGTTCGTCGGCAACGTCGATGGTTTCACCGGACGAGGCCTGAACTTCAAGGTCGGCTACGACGCCAAGGTCAACGACAAGGTTTCCCTGACGCTGGCCTACGGCACCGCCCTCAACGACGGCGCCGGCACCTCCCATACGGGCCAGATCCGGGTGAAGATGCCGTTCTGATCGCACGCCGAGAACCGTGCCGCGACCGTCCTCTCTCGGGTGGATGGCGCGGCACGAGTGTCCTCGCATTCCGCTTCGTCACCCTCGGGATCGCGCCCGCGGAATGCCGGCGCGGGCGTCGGGGCAGGTCCACGCATGCGGACGTCGGGGCGGGTCCACGCATTCGGCCCCGGCGGGCTCATGTCGCCTCGCCGTCTGCCAGCCGCACCACGAACCAGCGATAGGGGCTGTCCGGGTCGTTCTCGAGTTCGACGCGGTCGTAGTCGATCGCCAGGGCATTCATCCGGGCGCGAGAGACCGGTTGTTCGGTGACGACGAGGACCATCTCGGGTCCGCCCCGGTCGAGGTCGCGACGCGCCAATCCGTACCGGCCGAAGTCGTCCATGATGCCCTCCCGGCGCGAGATGCGAAGATCACCCGAGCGGATCGTACCCGCCGCCCGTCGCTTCGGGTTCGTCGCGATCCACCACCTTCCCTCGCACCTCGCGGATGAACCGCCCGGCGCGCGTTCGAAAATGGTCCAGCGCCTTCTCCGGCACCCTGAGGCGCAGCGACACAACGTCTTCGCCGTCGACCCGCTCGACCACCTCGGCGTTGCGATGTAGCCAAGCGACCAGCTCGCCCTGCGCGACCGGGATCTCGACCCGGAAGACGGCGCGGCCGCGGTTGAGCCGCTCCTCGATCAGATCGAGGAGGGCGGCGACGCCCTCCCCCGTCACCGCCGAACAGGGGATGGCGGTCGGAGCATCGAGCGCCGGCCGTGCGCCCTCGGCGAGCAACTCGGCGCGGTGAGCGGCTTCGAGCCTGTCGATCTTGTTCCACACCTCGATGACACGGTCGCGGTCGTCGGGGTCGATGCCGAGCTGGGAGAGGACGTTCGCCACGTCCTTGGCCTGTGGGCCGGTGTCCTCGTGGGCGATGTCGCGGACGTGGAGGATCAGGTCGGCCTCGATCACCTCCTCGAGCGTCGCCCGGAAGGCCGCGACCAACGTCGTCGGCAGGTCGGAGACGAAGCCGACGGTGTCGGAAAGGATGACGTCGCCACCATGCGGCAGCCGCACCTTGCGCAAGGTCGGGTCGAGAGTGGCGAAGAGCAGGTCCTTGGCGAAGACCTGGGCCTCGGTCAGCCGGTTGAACAGCGTCGACTTGCCGGCATTTGTGTAGCCGACCAGCGCGACGATCGGATGCGGCACCTTCTTGCGGTTCTTGCGATGCAGTGCCCGAGTGCGCGCGACGCTCTCGAGCTCCCGTTCGAGCCGGGCGATGCGTTCCTGGATCTGCCGCCGGTCGGCCTCGATCTGGGTCTCGCCGGGACCGCCGAGGAAGCCGAAACCGCCGCGTTGGCGCTCGAGGTGGGTCCACGAGCGTACCAGACGGCTCTTCTGATAGGTCAGATGGGCGAGCTCGACCTGGAGGCGTCCCTCCTTGGTGTGAGCCCGCTCGCCGAAGATCTCGAGGATCAGACCGGTGCGGTCGAGTACCTTGGCGTCCCAGGTCTTCTCCAGATTGCGCTGTTGGATCGGTGACAGCGGATGATCGACGACGACCAGTTCGATCTTCTCGTCCTCGATCGCCCGCTTCAGCTCCTCCACCTTGCCCTGACCGATCAGGGTGGCCGGCTTCGGCTCGGTGATCCGCACCGACGGGTTCGCCACCACGTCGAGTTCGATGGCGCGGGCGAGGCCGACCGCCTCCTCGACCCGCGCATCGAGTGAGCGGGGCGTCGTGTCGCCCCCCTCCCCGCGTGCCGGCCGCTCGGCTCGCCACGGCACGACCACCAACGTCCGGGTCGGCGCCGCATCGCGCGCGACACCCTTGCGGGCGCGCTCGTTGCGCCGCTCCACCCCGACCTCGTCGTCGTCGTCGTCGATGTGGCTCGAGGGCATGTCGCCCCTCGTCATGCGTCCTCGGACGGCTCGAACAGCTGCACCGGCCCGCCGGGCATCACCGTGGAGATCGCATGTTTGTAGACCAGCTGCGAATGTCCGTCACGACGCAGCAACACACAGAAGTTGTCGAACCAGGTGACCACGCCCTGCAGCTTGACCCCGTTGATCAGAAAGATGGTGACGGGAGTCTTGTTCTTTCGAACGAAGTTGAGGAACGTGTCCTGGAGGTTCGGAGCGCGGTCCGCCATGTTCTTAGACCTTTTTTCGGTACGTTCTCATGTTATCGTCTCCCACTTCACTTTCGAGTGGGATGTTCTTCCGCGGCGACGCGGAAACTCCGCCAAGCATGGGAAATGATAGGTGGTCGCCGCAATGCGGCAATCCCCATGAAGTCGCAATCATGGCCATTTCTTGCGCAGAACCGTTCACGACGGCGCGAGCGGGGGCATTCCGGTGCATTCGGTCACCCGGCGTGTGATCTCGGCCACAGGTGTCGAGCGGCGGTGTGGACGGGCACCATCTCGGTGGAATCGTGGAAAGCGTGGCGTAGCGCGAGCGCGGTCGTGCCGGGCGCACCGTTGCCGATCGGTGCGTCGTCGACGGCGACGACCGGCATCACCAGCGTCGTCGCCGCGGTGACGAAGGCTTCGCGAGCGTGCTTGGCCTCCTCCACCGAGAAGGCTCGTTCCTCGACCTTCAGCCCGAGTTTCGCCGCCACCTTCAGGGTGACGGTGCGGGTGATGCCGCGCAGGATGCCGTATTCGGCCGGCCGGGTGACCAGTACACCGTCGCGGGTGACGATCCAGGCGTTGGTCGATCCACCCTCGGTGACGCACCCGTTCGCGTCGACGAACCACGCCTCGCGCGCTCCCGCCTCCTTCGCCGCCTGTTTGGCGAGGCAATTGGGCAAGAGCGACACGCTCTTGATGTCGACCCGGCTCCAGCGGTTCTCCGGCACGGTGATCACCTTGATGCCCTGCTCGGCGAGTGCCTCGCCCTTGGCGCGCGCCACCGGCTTCGCCGTCATCACCACCGTCGGCGGCACCGCCGGAGAGGGGAAGACATGGTCGCGTCGCGCCTGACCGCGCGATACCTGGATGTAGAGCGAGCCGTCGTGGACCCGGTTGAGCGCCGCCACCCGGCGCATCACCACCAGCATCGCCGACCGGCTCGTCGGCACCGCGATCGCCAGTTCGCGCAGCGACCGCTCCAGCCGCTCGAAATGCAGCGTCGGGTCGACGAGCGCCCCGTCGCGGATCTCGCAGACCTCGTAGACCGCGTCGGCGAACTGGAAGCCGCGATCCTCGATGTGCACGGCCGCGGCCGAGTGGGGCAGATAGCGGCCGTTCACGTAGGCGATGCGGCTCATGACGGGTTCCTTCGTGGTTCCGGGGACGTCGGCGTTCGGTCAGCCGACGCCGAGGGACTTCAGCTTGCGATGCAGCGCCGAGCGCTCCATGCCGACGAATTCGGCGGTGCGCGAGATGTTGCCGCCGAAGCGGTTGATCTGGGCGACGAGATACTCGCGCTCGAAGATCTCACGTGCGTCGCGCAACGGCAGGCTCATCAGATGTTCACCGCCGGTGGTGGTCGGCAGCGACGGCAGCATGGCACCGATCTCGGCCGGCAACAGATCGGCGGTGATCACCGCCTCCGGATCGCCGCGGGTGAGGATCATCAGCCGCTCGACGTTGTTGCGGAGCTGGCGAATGTTGCCCGGCCAGTCGTGCGCCTGCAGCACCGCCATGGCGTCCTCGCCGATACGGCGGATCGGCAGGCCGGTGGTGCGCGAGATCTGGTCCATGAAGTTCTCGACCAGCATCGGGATGTCGTCACGCCGCTCGGCCAGCGCCGGCACGCGGATCGGCACCACGGCGAGACGGTGGAAGAGATCCTCGCGGAAGCGCCCGTCCTGGATCTCGCGCGGCAGGTCGCGCGCCGTCGACGAGATCAGCCGCACGTCGACCTGCACCCGCGTCGAGCCGCCGACACGCGCGAAACTCTGCTCGACCAGGACACGCAGGATCTTCGACTGGGTCTCGCGCGGCATGTCGGCGACCTCGTCGAGGTAGAGCGTACCGCCGTGCGCCTGTTCGAGCGCGCCGATCTTACGGCTCGACCCGCCCTCCTCCTCGACGCCGAAGAGTTCGGTCTCCATCCGCTCCGGCGTGATCGCCGCAGCGTTGAGCACGACGAACGGCCCGCTCACCCGATGCGAGGTCTGGTGGATCATCCGTGCCGCCAGCTCCTTGCCGGCACCGGACGGGCCGGTGATGAGGATGCGGCTGTTGGTCGGTGCCACCCGATCGATCTGCTGGCGCAACTGATTGACCACCGAGGAGCCGCCCAGCAGTTCGGACGAATCGCTCGACTTCTCTCTGAGTTCCTTGACCTCGCGGCGGAGCTTCGAGGCCTCCAGCGCCCGTTCGGCGATCAGCACCAGGCGATCCGCCTTGAACGGCTTCTCGATGTAGTCGTAGGCGCCACGCTTGATCGCCGAGACCGCGGTCTCGACGTTGCCGTGGCCGGAGATGATCACCACCGGCATGTCGGGATGCTGGCTCTTGACGACGTCGAGCAGCGCGAGGCCGTCGAGCCGGCTGCCCTGCATCCAGATGTCGAGGAAGATCAGCGACGGACGTCGCTTCTCGATCGCGGCGAGGCACTCGTCGCTGTTGGCGGCGGTACGGGTGCCGTGGCCTTCGTCTTCGAGAATGCCGGAGACCAGCTCGCGGATGTCGTTCTCGTCGTCGACGATCAGAATGTCGGACGCCATGATGTCACGCTTCGCTCTGTTCCAGGGACGGGTTCGGGGCGTCGCCGCTCGTCGCGGTGGTCGCCGATGCGGCCGGGGGCGGCAATGCCGCCTCGGCCGTGAAAAGTGTCGGGTGCGGCTCGGCCGGCGGGGCCTCCTCGACGCCCGCCGCCGGCAGGGTCATCCGCACCAGCGTGCCGCGACCGCCGATGACGACGGCCGGCGCGTCGAGCAGTTCGATCCGCCCGCCGTGGTCCTCGAGGATCTTGCGGACGATGGCGAGACCGAGGCCGGTGCCCTTCTCGCGGGTGGTCACGTAGGGTTCGAGCAGCCGGTGGCGGTTGGCCGAGGGCAGCCCGATGCCGTTGTCGACGACCGCCACGGTGACCAGACCGCCCTCCTGGGTGATGGCGACGTCGATCGTCCCCTTGTCGTCGCCCATCACCTCCTCCGGCACCGCCTCGACCGCCTCGGCGGCATTCTTGACGATGTTGGTGAAGGCCTGGAGAAGCAGGCGATGATCGAACCGGCCGAAGATCGGCTGGTCCGGCAGATGGGTGCGGAAATCGATCTCGGGCTTGGCCACGGATTGCAGGAACACCGCCTCGCGCACCGCGTCGACCACGTCGGCGCGTGCGATCTGCGGCTTCGGCATCCGCGCGAAGGAGGAGAACTCGTTGACCATCCGCTCGATGTCGCCGACCTGGCGGACGATGGTATCGATGCACTGGTCGAAGACCTGGCGGTCGTCCTCGATCTTCTTGCCGTAGCGACGCTTCAGCCGTTCGGCCGAAAGCTGGATCGGGGTCAACGGGTTCTTGATCTCGTGGGCGATTCGCCGGGCGACGTCGGCCCAGGCGGAGGAACGCTGCGCGGTGACGAGATCGGTGATGTCGTCGAGGGTGACGACGAAACCGCGACCGACCGCATCCGAGGTCTCGGAAGTCAGACGAACCGTGAGGGTACGCTCGCGCCCTCCCCGCTTCAGGGTGATCTGCGTCTGTTGCGGCCGACCCGAAGCGTCGCAGAGCGCCGCCTCCAGGATGGCGCCGAGTTCTGGGGCGACCTCGAACACCAGCCGACCGACGATCTCGGTCTCCGCCTCGTCGAGCAACGCCGTCGCCGAACGGTTGGCGAGGGTGATCCGCCCCGCCCCGTCGACGCCGACGACGCCAGCCGTCACCCCCGCCAGCACCGCCTCGGTGAAGCGCCGGCGCCGGTCGATCTGGTCCTTGGCGGCGATCAATTCGGCGCGCTGCGCCCGGAGCTCGTTGGTCATGGTGTTGAAGGTCTCGGCGAGGTGGGCGAGATCGCCCTCCTTGCGCCGGACCGGCACCTGCACCGCGAGATGGCCCTTGGAGACGTAGTCGGCGGCGAGGATCAGCCGCCGGATCGGCGAAACCAGCCGATTGGCGAAGCCGATGCCGATCCAGATCGCCGCCAACAGGAAGATCAGCGACACACCGACGAAGATCAGGCCGAAGGCGAGCTGCGCCCCGAAACGCGACTGATCGAGCTGGCGATATTCCTCCGCCGCCGCGTTGGCGAGCCGCAACGGCTCCAGCACCTGCGGCTCGAGCGGCCGGGTGACGTAGAGGAAGAGATCCTCCAGCGACTGCAGTTTGACGATCACGCCGACCTGATTGGTCCGCCCCGGCGTGAGCACCACCGGCTCGCCCCCCTCGGCCTCCGGGAACGCTTCCGGCGGCGGCATCTGCAGCTCGGTCCAGTTCGGATCGAGCAGGGTGCGCGTCATCACCGACCCGTCCGCCTTGAGCAGGAAGATGGCCGGCAACACACGCAGTTGCGCCTGGGTCTCGAGGAAGCTGTCGAAGCGGTCCGGCTCGAACTCGAAAAGGTCCTTCGCCCGGTCGACGTCGGCGGCCAGCCCGATCACTTCGGCGCGGATGGCGCGACCGTGCTCACGGATGTAGGCCTCACCGACCCCGGCGGCGGCATTGACGATGGTGCGGGTGCGATCCTCGAACCACCGGTCGAGACCGCGATCGAGGGTGACCGAAGCGAGGATGGCGACGATCAGCGCCGGCGCGGCGGCGACCGCCGAGAAAGCGCCGATCACTCTCAGATGCAGGCGCGCCGCCGCCCGCCCGGCGCGCCAGGCGAGCCACAGGGTGAGCAGCTCCCAGGCGATGAGGCCGACGAGGCCGGCGAGCAGCGCCAGATTGACCGTCAGAGTGACGCCGAGCACCGCGTTGGTCGGGATGATACGCGTCATGCCGGTCAGAATGGCGAAGCTGACCGCGACCGTGACCAGCGCCAGGATGGTGAGCACGAGGCCGATCTTGCGGATGCGCCGCGTCGCGTCACCGACCGGTGCCAGCGCGTTCTTCGGAATGGTCAGGATCGGTTGGGAATCCAGGATCTGCCCCCGTCGTCGCCGGCTGAACTCGACTTCCCGCCGGTTCGGTTCGGCCGGTGGGAATCGAAGATGCCGATCTCTCGACCCGAATTGTTGCCGATTTGCGGCAGTGTGGCGAGAGAACCACAGCCGATCGGCTCCCGACAAGAGGAACACCGTGACGTGGTGACCGATCGATCCTCCGGAAACGGGCGTCAGCCGCGTGTCCCGCCGGCGACCGCGTCCCAGGCGGTCTTGGCCCCGAAGGCGACGAAGAGCAGGCCGATGGCGCGCGAGATCGGGGTGCGGAAGCGCAGGAAGAGCCGTCCGACCGCCGGAAGCCCGGCCCAGCCGACGGTGACCACATCGCCGATCATCATACCGAACGTCGTGGCGAGAAAGAGCCCGCCGGCCTCCGCGAGGTCGAGGCTCGGGCCGATGCCGACGGAGAGCGCGCCGTACATGGCCAGGGAAAAGGGATAGGCCTTGGGATTGGTCAACCCGAAGATCATGCCGGTTCGGATCGGCGCCGTCGCCCCGATCGAGGGCGCGGTGCTGTCACTGCGGCTCGCTGCCGCCCGGAGACCGAGCCAGACGAGATAGAGGCCGCAGACGAGCCCGAGCATCCGGAAGAGGTCGGGTCCGAGCCGGCTCGCCCCGAGAAGCGCGGCGAGCGCCAGCGCCGACCAGGTGAGATCGCCGACGCCGTGACCGAGGAAGAAGGCGAGCCCGTGCCCCCGTCCGTGGGTGGCGGTGATGCCGAGGACGGCGAGCGTCGCCGGGCCGGGGGTGACGACGTAGACGACCCCTGCGAAGACCGCGGTGAGGAAGAGGGTGAGCGACATCGCCGGTCTCCTCGGTCGTTCCGATCGCTTCACCGCGACGAACGGATCACCTGGACGTCGAGATCGCGGATCTTCTTCCTCAGCGTGTTGCGGTTGACCCCGAGCAGTTCGGCCGCCTTGATCTGGTTGCCCCGGGTCGCCGCCAACGCCGCCGAGATCAGCGGATATTCGACCTCGCGCAGGATACGGTGATAGAGCCCGGGCGGCGGCAAGTGGTCGCCGAAGCCGTCGAAATAGGTGGCGAGGTGCTTCTCCACCGATACCGACAGGCCGTCCTCGCCGGCCTTTTCCTCCGGCGGCGGTGCGAGCACCGGCTGCGCCAGTTCCGACTCGATCACCGAGGCGGTGATCACGTCCTGCGGATAGAGCGCCGCGAGACGCCGGATCAGGTTCTCGAGCTCGCGAATGTTGCCGGGCCAGCGATAGCGCCGCAGCCGTTCCAACGCCGCCGTTTCGATCTGTTTCGCCGGCAGGCCTTCCTTCTCGGCCAGCGTGAAGAAGTGCCGGACGAGATCGCCGATGTCCTCCGAGCGCTCGCGCAAGGGGGGAAGCCGGATCGGCACGACGTTGAGGCGGAAATAGAGGTCCTCTCGGAACAGACCCTGGTTGATCAGCTGCCGCAGGTCCTTGTTGGTGGCGGCGATGATCCTGACGTCGGTCTTGATCGGGGTTCGCCCGCCGACGGTGGTGTATTCGCCCTGCTGCAGAACGCGCAGCAGCCGCGTCTGGGCATCCATCGGCATGTCGCCGATCTCGTCGAGGAAGAGGGTACCGCCCTCCGCCTGCTCGAAGCGACCGGCCGAGCGTGACGCCGCCCCGGTGAAGGCGCCCTTCTCGTGACCGAAGAGTTCCGATTCGATCAGGTCGCGCGGGATCGCCGCCATGTTGATGGCGACGAAGGGCCCGGAGCGACGCTTGCCGTAGTCGTGCAGGGCGCGGGCGACGAGTTCCTTGCCGGTGCCGCTCTCGCCGGTGATCATCACCGTGAGGTCGGTCTGCATCAGACGCGCCAGCACCCGATAGATGTCCTGCATCGCCGGCGACCGGCCGACCAGCGGGATGGCATCGCCGTCCTGATCGGCCCGGTCGGGCTCACGCTTCTGCTTCGGCTCGGCCAATGCCCGTCCGACGATGGCGATCAGCTCCTTCAGGTCGAAGGGCTTCGGCAGGTACTCGTAGGCGCCGCGCTCGGACGCCCGAATCGCCGTCATGAAGGTGTTCTGCGCGCTCATGACGATGACCGGCAGGTCCGGCCGGAGCTTCTTGATGCGGGGAAGCAGGTCGAAGGCGTTCTCGTCCGGCATCACCACGTCGGTGATGACCAGATCTCCCTCGCCTTGCGCCACCCAACGCCACAGCGTGGCGGCGTTGGAGGTGAGACGCACCTCGTAACCGGCACGCGAAAGCGCCTGATTGAGCACCGTGCGGATGGCGGCATCGTCGTCCGCGACGAGAATGTTGCCGGTGGGCATGGTCGGTGTCCTCGTCGATGTCAGAATCCGAACCGCGGCTTCTCGTCCTTGCCGGCATAGGCCGGCATCAGGATGCGGAAGACGGTCCGTCGGGGTTGGGATTCGCATTCGACCACGCCGCCGTGGTCGCGGATGATCTTGGCGACGAGCGCGAGCCCGAGGCCGGAGCCGTTGGTCTTGGTGGTGACGAACGGATCGAAGAGATGTTCGATCAGATCGGACGGTACGCCGGGGCCGTTGTCCTTGACGCAGAACTCGAGCGGCAGGGTCACCTTGTCCTTGGACCCCGGCACCGACAGGCGCACGCCCGGCCGGTAAGCGGTGGTGAGCACGATCTCGCCGTCGCCGGCATCGCCGATCGCTTCGCAGGCGTTCTTCACCAGATTGAGGAAGACCTGGACCAGTTGATCGCGGTTGGCGAGAACCGAGGGCAGCGACGGGTCGTACTCTTCGACGATACGGATGTTGCGGCCGAACCCGGACTGGGCGAGCCGCTTCACGTGATCGAGGACGGTGTGGATGTTGACCGCCGCCCGCTCCACCGGCCGCTCGTCCGAGAACACCTCCATTCGGTCGACCAACTTGACGATGCGGTCGGCCTCGTCGGTGATCAGGCGGGTCAGCGCCCGGTCGTCGTCGGAGGCCGACTGTTCCAGCAGCTGCGCCGCGCCACGGATGCCGGAGAGCGGGTTCTTGATCTCGTGGGCGAGCATGGCGGCCAACCCCGAGACGGTGCGTGCCGCGCCGCGATGGGTGAGCTGACGGTCGATCTTGTCGGCCATCGAGCGCTCCTGGAGCATCACCACGACGCAATCCGGCCGCTCGATCAGCGGAGCCGCATAGATGTCGACCAGCTTCTCCCCCGGCAGGCGTGGGCTCTCGAGGTCGACCCGGTACTCCGAGACCGGCGCACCGCGTTCACGCACCTGGGCGATGAGTTCGAGCAACGGCGAGCCGAAGGGGATGAAATAGGAGAGTTGGTGGCGCCGCATGAACGGGATCGACGCCTGGAAGAAATGCTCGGCCGCATCGTTGCCGCCGAGGATCATGCCGTCGGCGGCGACGGTGATCACCGGATGCGGCAACGCGTTGAGCATGGTCGCCGCGGTCAGGTCCGGTGGCGCGGCGGCCGAGAGGGAGCGGGGCTGACCGGCGCTCATGCGGCCCTCCTTTCGAGGTCCGAGGTGAAGATCGTGCGGATGGTACGGAGCACCTCGGCCGGATCGGTCGAGCCGAGGAGGCGGGCACGCAGCGGATGCGACGACGGCCGTCCCTTGGTCACGGCCCGACCCGGTTCGGTGACCGCCGCCTCGAGGTACCAGTCGAGATGCTTGCGCGCCGCCTTGAGGCCGACGGCGCGGCCGTGGTGGACGAGCATCGCTTCGTAGTGGTCGGAGACGAGATCGGCGAGATCGTCGCCCTGCGGCGGGGCGAGGCCCTCGCGCCCGGCGAGCCCGGCGGAGACCTGCCCCGGCAACCACGGCCGGCCGCAGGCGCCGCGCCCGACCATCACCGCATCGGCCCCGGAGGCGGCGAGCGCCACCTCCGCATCGTCGAGCGAGGCGATGTCGCCGTTGACGACGAGCGGGATCGAGATCGCCGCGCGCACCGCCCGGACGGCGCCCCAGTCGGCGGCGCCGTCGTAGAACTGATCGCGGGTACGGCCGTGGACGGTGACCAGATCGACACCTTCACTCTCGGCACGTCGGGCGAGTTCCGGCGCGTTCAGCGAGGCGCGATCCCAGCCGAGCCGCATCTTCACCGTGACCGGCACCGCGACCGCGGCCCTGACCGCCCGCACGAGTTCGATCGCCTGGTCGAGATCCTTCATCAGGGCCGCACCTGACCAGCCGTGAACGACGCGTTTGGCCGGACAGCCCATGTTGAGGTCGATGACGTCGGCCCCGGCATCGACCGCCTGGGCCGCGGCACGCGCCGTCGACGACGCCTCGCGACCGGCGATCTGCACCACGTGGGTCGCCACCCCCTCCCCGGCCAGACGTACCGTGGCGTCGACGTCGCCGACCGCCAACGCATCGGAAGCGACCATCTCGGTCACCACCAGATCACAGCCGAAACGCAGGGCGAGGCGGCGAAAGGGCAGATCGGTGATCCCCGACATCGGCGCCAACATCACCGGTCGGCGAAGCACCACCTGACCGAGGCGAATCTCTCGGACGAGGTCGGTCGGCGGCGGGGAGAGTGGCGGGACAGTTTCGATGCTCATTCGATGTGCAGCTCTTGAGGTGTCTATATATTTGGCAGATTTTTGCTCGAGGGCAAGCGCACTTCGAGACTTTCCCTGCGACCCTTTGGTGACGACGCCGGATATGGTGTATCTCGACGGATGTCGACGCCCTCCTCTGCATGTCTCTCGAGCAGCGCCCGAGGAGTGCGATCGGCCCGTGCGGACGGCGGAGGAGGACGGGCGTGCAGACGAGCGACAGGGTCGCCGCCGTGGTGGTGGCCGGAGGAACGGGAACGCGGGCGGCGGGCGCCGACGGCCTGCCCAAGCAGTACCGGGTCATCGCCGACCGCACAGTGCTCGCCCACACCCTCGCCGCCTTCCTCGACCACCCCCGCATCGGCCGGGTGGTGACGGTCGTCCATCCCGACCATCGCGCCCTCTACGAGGAGGCCGTCGCCGGCTTCGCCGGTGATCCGCGTCTCGCCGCACCGGTCGTCGGTGGCGCGACGCGCCAGGCCTCGGTGCGGGCGGGACTGGCGGCACTCGCCGTCGACGCCCCCGACCTCGTCCTCGTCCACGATGCCGCCCGTCCCTTCCTCTCCGCCGCGATTCTCGATCGCACCCTCGCCACTCTCGCGACGGCGGATGCGGCGTTGGTGGCGGTCCGCGTCGTCGACACGCTGAAGAAGGCCGACGCCGGCGACCGGGTGGTCGGCACCGTGCCGCGCGACGGCATGTGGGCGGCGCAGACGCCACAGGGCTTCCGCTACGCCGCTCTCGCCGCCGCCCATGGCCACGCCGCGGCGGAGGGCCGCGACGACTTCACCGACGACGCCGCCGTCGCCGAATGGGCCGGCTTGACCGTTCATCTGGTCGAAGGCGAACGCGGCAACCTCAAGATCACCACGGCCGAGGACCTCGTCGAGGCGGAGAGGCGCATGACCATCGATCGTTTCGCTCGCCTCGCCGACATCCGCGTCGGAACCGGCTACGATGTCCACGCTTTCGAACCCGGCGACCACGTCACCCTGTGCGGCGTGACCATTCCCTACGAGAAGAAACTCTCCGGCCATTCCGATGCCGACGTGCCGCTCCACGCCCTCACCGACGCCATCCTCGGCGCCCTCGGCGACGGCGACATCGGCGCCCACTTCCCACCGTCGGAGGTGAGATGGCGCGGCTGCGACAGCGCCGTCTTCGTCCGCGACGCGATCCGGCGGTTGCACGAACGTGGCGGCATGCTCGCCCATGTCGACATCTCTCTCGTCGCGGAGGCACCCAAGATCGGCCCACACCGGGAAGTCATGCGATCCCGTGTCGCGGAGATCTGCGAAATTCCAGTGGATAGGGTCGGAATCAAAGCCACGACCAACGAGAAGCTCGGGTTCGTCGGACGTCGGGAGGGGATCGCCGCGCTGGCTGCGGCGACGATCCGCCTGCCGCTCGACTGATCCCGCCACGAGCCCGGGGGGGAACATGCTCGAACTCGCCACTTTCGTGGCCCGCGCCACACGTCTCGTCGAATGCGCCACGGCGAGCCGGCAGATGATCGCCACCGCCGAATCCTGTACCGGCGGGCTGATCACCGGTGTGCTCACCGCCGTCCCCGGTTCCTCCGAGGTGCTCGAACGCGGTTTCGTCACCTATTCCGACGCCGCCAAGGTCGAGATGCTCGGGGTCGACGTCACCACACTCGATCGCTTCGGCGCCGTATCGGCCGAGACCGCCGCCGAAATGGCGCGCGGGGCGCTGGCTCGCAGCCGCGCCGACATCGCCGTATCGGTCACCGGCATCGCCGGACCCGGCGGCGGCAGTGCGGTGAAGCCGATCGGCCTCGTCCATTTCGGCCTCGCTCGCCGGCCGAACGGGATCGTCACCGTCGAACGGCGCTTCGGCGATCTCGGCCGAGACGGAGTGCGCATGGCGAGCCTCGATCAGGCGCTCGCCCTGCTCGAGGAAGCGCTCGGCCTCGCCTGAGACCGACGCGTTCGGTCGTCGCGGCCGGTCGCGAGCCGAATCACCCCGCCTTGGCGATTCGATCGAAGGCCTGGAGGCGGGCGAGCAGCGCCGGCATCTCGGCCAAGGGCACCATGTTGGGGCCGTCACAGGGCGCGCGATCGGGATCTTCGTGGGTCTCGATGAAGAGACCGGCGACACCGACCGCCACCGCGGCGCGCGCCAACGTCGCGACGAAGCGGCGCTCGCCGCCCGACGAGGTCCCCTGCCCGCCCGGCTGCTGTACCGAATGGGTGGCGTCGAAGATCACCGGGGCGCCGGTCGCCGCCATGATCGGTAGCGACCGCATGTCGGAGACCAGCGTGTTGTAGCCGAAGGAGACGCCGCGCTCGGTGAGAAGGACGTTGCGGTTGCCGGCACCGGTGAGCTTGGTGACGATGTTCTTCATGTCCCAGGGCGCGAGGAACTGGCCCTTCTTGACGTTGACCACCCGTCCCGTCGCCGCGGCGGCGAGCAGCAGATCGGTCTGGCGGCAGAGGAAGGCGGGGATCTGCAGGATGTCGACGGCCTCCGCCACCGGCGTGCACTGCGCTGCGTCGTGGACGTCGGTGAGGACCGGCAGACCCAACGTCTCGCGGATCTCGGCGAAGACCGGCAGCGCCGCGTCGAGGCCGACGCCGCGCGCCGCCGACGCCGAGGTGCGGTTGGCCTTGTCGAACGAGGTCTTGAAGACGAGGCCGATGCCGAGCTCTTCGGTCATCTCCTTCAGCGCCGCGGCGGTCTCCAGCGCGTGGGCCCGGCTCTCCAACTGGCAGGGTCCGGCGATCAGCGCGAAGGGCAGATGGTTGGCGAAGCGGACGTTGCCGACGACGACTTCCGAATTGGGCGACATGCGCACTCCCGAGATGTGGTTGGCCCGAGGCGCGGGCGATGGGGTCAGCGGGCCGGTTCGAAGGCGAGGCTCGCACCGCCGAGATCGGCGACGACGAAACCGTTCGCATGGTCGGTGACGGCGTAACCGCCGGCGATCACCTGCTCGGCGGCGCGGCCGAGGTCGGCGACGGCGAAGCGCAGCCCCTTGAAGACCAGCGTCTTCGGGTCCTCCGGCAGAGCCTCGGCGCCGTGGCGCCAGCGGTAGGCGGCGGGTGTCAGCAGTTCGATGCGGCCGCGCGGCGTGACGATCTCGAGCCCGAGGCTCGAGGCGGTGAATTCGCGCACCCCGGCGAAGGCGGCGAGCCCCTCGTGGAAGTCGGACGGGTCGGGCGCCACCATGACGACCGCGGCGAGTGCCTGGGCCGTGTTGGGATGGTCCTGGTACTCGCTGCGCCAGAAGTTCTCCGGGAAGCGCTGGCGGCAGGTGAAGAAGCCGAGGTCCGGCTCTCCCGTCGCCCCGGAGAAACCGGTGAAGGTCAGATCGAACCCGACGCGCCGTTCCTCGCCCTCGGGCGAGACGGCGATGCGCTCGAAGCCGAAGGGGTCGTAGGTCCTCAGCCCAGCGGTGGCGAAGGCGGCACGATCGGCGGCGGCGTCCTTCGATTCGAGCACCAACATCGACAGGCCGTCACCGTGGCCAGCGAGGAAGTCGCGATTGAAAGCGCCGAAGGAGAAGGCGGTCGCCGTCGGCTCGGGGATGGCGGCGCCGTCGCCGATGCCGAGGATCTCGACGAAGGAACCAGCGAGCTGAATCAGGCGGTTCTCCGTGCCCCACGGGTGGCGGGCGAGCGGCGCCAGCCGGAATCCGGCGCGTGACCAGCCGTCGGCGGCGAGCCCGAGATCGAGGGTGGCGGCGACGACGTGGTCGATGCCGCGTTCCGTCCCGGAGTGATGGAGATCCCGCATGACGTCACCTCCGCCGCCGCACCGAGGCGACGGTCGTTCCGGCCGGCCGTCTCACAGGCCCATCGCCGCGGCGTCGACGATGCCACCGGCGAGCGAGGCGGCGGCGAGCATGATCCCGGCGGCGACCTCGCCGCGATCGATCCGGGCGGAGACGTCGCGCAACATCAGCAGGCGGAAGAACCAGTAGATCGCCACCTGGACGACGATCGCCACCACGCCCCACACCATGAAGACCAGCAGCGTCGCCGAGTGCTGCGCGGCTACCGCCAGCGGCAGGGTGTAACCGAGAAGGCTGCCGGAGAAGGCTATGGCCGCCGCCGGATTGCCCCGGCGGACCTGCCCCAGTTCGTCATGGGCGGTCGCCAGCATGTAGACCGCCGCATAGACCGCGATCATACCGAGCGACAGACCGACGTAGACGACGAAGGGCCCGAGCCCCGCGAGGCTGTCGATGACCGGCGACCAATCCATGCGTCACTCCTCGTGTTGCCACCTCCGGCGGCGTCGCCGGCGATCCTATCTCCTCCGCGCGCCGCACGGAACCCGTCGCGATGCGCCGCGTTCATCCGCCGCTCGGCGCGACGTGCTCATCCTCCATTCGGTGCGACCCGCGCCATCGCGACGAGCCGTGGCGCCCGCGTGACGAAGAGTTCGGCGACGTGGCCGGTCGCCGTGACCGCCCGCCCGGCAACGAGATCGACGGTGATGTCGGGCCAGTCGAGGACGAGACCGCAGAGCGGATGGACCGCCTTGTAGACCGCCTCCTTGGCGACGAAGACGAGCCGCGACGAAAGCGGGTCGGTCGGATCGGCGACGACGTCGCCGGGAAGCACCACCAGATCCGCGACGTCGGCGGGTAGCGGTTCGGCCGGCTCGACGTCGACACCGAGCCCCGCCGCGACCTCGCTCCGTCCGACGACGGCGATCGCGACGGTGTCGTCGTGGGCGAGCGATCCGACGAAGCCGGTCGGCCAGACCGGCGCTCCCGCCGGCGTCCGCAGGATCGGGTCCTCCGCCGCCGCGAAGCGGGCGAGAAGCCGCCGTGCCGCCGTCCGCGCCGCGCCGCTCGCCCGCCGTGCCGCCGGCACCGCGGTGGTGAGGACCGCCGCCTCGGCGTCGAGAAGCATCGCCGCATCGTCGCGATCGATCCGCCGGCAGGCGGCACCGGTGCCCGGCGGCGCCGACCGATCGAGGATCGCCTGGAGATCGGCGACGAGGTCGTCCGGCGCGGTCATGCCGTCCCCTCGCTCGGTCGGAGCGGAGCGACGGCGCGGCGCGCGATGACCTCGCCGTCGGCATCGACGCCGATCTCGACGAATCCGGCCGCGGCATAGAGCCGGCGGGCCCCGGTGTTCTCCGGGACGTAGCAGATCTCGATCCGCTCCAGGCCCGGCAGAGCGGAGATCTCGGCGATCAGCCGATCGAGCGCGGCGCGGCCGAGCCCCCGGCCCTGCGCCGCTCGGTCGATCATGAACCGGTAGATGTTGGCTTCGCGGCCGCGGTCGATGACCTCGTACATCAGGAAACCGACGATCCGCCCGTCGGCGACGATCGCTCTGGGGCGAGCGCCGGAATCGGCGTCGGCCTCTTCGAGCGATTCGGCGTTGCTCGCCACCAGTTCGCGCTGGTCGTCGGCGAGACGCAGCGCCGCGACCGCTGCTCGTTCGGCCGGCCCGATGGGGATCAGGCGCACGTCGTCGCTCATCGCAGGCTCCCTCACCGCTGGAAGGCGATCAGGCCGGGACGATGTTTCCCCCCGACGCCCGCACCGCCGGTTCGGCCTCGACCGGTTCCAACCGCCGGTGCGGCTTCGCCGGATTGCCCCGCCACACGCCGTAGGCCTCGACCGTCTCGCCCTTCATCAGGAAGGCGTCGGCATCGAGCACCGACCGCTCCTCCAACGTCACACCATAATGCACGAAGGCCGCCGGGCCGAGGCTGCAACCGGTACCGATGCGGATCCGGTCGGACTTGAAGGCGCCCTCTTCGAGCGAATGGGCCTGGATGACGCAGGCCTCGTTCAGCGTGGCGAAATCACCGATCTCGACCAGCGATCGCTCGGTCATGATCGAACCGCCGTCCCACACCCGCCGTCCGATCTTCACGCCCATCATGCGGAAGATCAGCGGCCGGAAGGGCGTGCCGGGGAAGAGCCGGGTGATCGGCGAATCCGACAGTTTCCAGTGCCGTTCGTGCGACCAGAAATAGGGATCGTAGATCGTCGCGATGCGCGGCTTGAGGCGGTGGAAGCCCAGGCTCGCCCGTTCGACCACCGGATAGAAGACGAAGGCCGCCAACGATGTGGTGATCGTCGCCACCCACAGCGCGATCGCACCCCATTCGAAATAGAGGTCGAGCGCGGCGTCCCACACCCGCAGCGTCACGTAGAACATGAACCACTGACTGAGCAGGAACAGCATCGCGGTCGCGAAATTGTGCCGGTTCTTGCGGGCGAGCCGCCGCAACCGGCTCGCCTCGTCGAGGGCGCCGATCAGCGACTTGTCGCGGTCGACCATGCGCGGGATCTCGAAGGCCGGCGAACCGAGCAGTCCGACGTTCTCCCGCACCGGGCCGTCGATCGGCACCATCACCTTGGTGCCGAGCAGCACGTTCGCCCCGGTCTTGCCGTCGGGCGGATAGTGGATGTTGTTGCCCAGGTAGTTGCGCTCGCCGATCCTGGTGTGCGCCAGACGGAAGGACGAGGCCGACTTCTCCAGATTGATCATCGACAGCCCGTCGGAGACCATGGTTCGGCTGCCGATCTCACAGTAGAGCGGGTTGTCGTGCTGCTGGTTGGTGCCGAAGTTGGAGCCGGTCTGCTCGACCTCGTTGAGGTTCCAGCCGATCGCCCGGATGTAGTGGACGACCGCCGACGAGTCGCCGAACAGCAGATTGAGGATCCGCGAGTTCGACACCCCGGCGGTGATCGTCTGCATCCAATGATGGATGCCGTAGAGAGAATAGACCTCGCCCGGCTTCAGGAAGGGTCGGGTGAGCCGCGGCACCACCACGGCGACGAAGGCCGACACCAGCAACGAGCCGACGAGCAACACCAGCGAAGCGATCAGCACGCGGCCGCCACCCTCGTCGTCGTCGGCCGCTTCCGCCAGCTTCTCCCAGTAGCTCATCGCCAGGAGCGGCAACGGCATGGCGATGGCGAACAGGCCGACGAGCTGGATGGTCTCGTAGACCATGCGACGAAAGGCCGAGCACGGCTCGTTCGGCACGGTGCAGTAGTTCGCGGTGGTCGGCACCGCCGGCGAACCGTGGGCGCGTTCGCCGGCGGGGATGCTCTGGCCGCTCTGCAGCGACGAGGCATGACCGAGCTGGGCACCGTTGCCGACCGCGGTGTGGATGTCGAGCACCGCGGCCTCGCCGACGAAGGCGTCGTCGCCGATGGTCACCGGCCCGGTGTGGATGTGCCCCGACTGCGCCCGATAGCCGAGCACCATCGATTCCTTGCGCAGGATCGAATTGTCACCGATCGAGATCAGATCGGTACACACCGGCATGTAACGGCATTCGACCACGGCGTTGCGGCCGATGCGGGCGCCGAGCAGCTGCAGATAGAGGCTGTAGAGCGGGCTGCCGGTGAACAGGACGACCGGCGCCGTCCGCATCATCGTCATCACCAGCCAGAAGCGGTAGTAGCGCAGGCTCCAGATCGGGAAGCTCTCGACCTTCCACCGCCCGATCAGCAGCCATTTGACGGCGATCGCCGCGAAGGACATGCCGAAGAACGAGCCGGCACCGACGATGATGCAGCGCAGGTAGAGCGTCTGCCAGTCGTCGAGCGCGTCGTAGACCCAATCGAGTCCGATGTCGAAGGCCCACAGGGTGATGTAGCCGTAGAGCCCGTAGAACGCCGCCTGCAGCGCGCCCGTCCCCCAATAGGCGAAGGCGGAGGGTTCGTGGAACACCTCCTCCACCGCCTCCACCGCCGGTACCGACGCGGGTCCGCGCAGCAACGCCGCCAGCTTCGCCACCGTCGGGTGGAGGTAGACGTCGCGCATCGACACCGGCGGGAAATCGGGCCGGGCACGCAGGCGGGCGCAGAATCGCGCCATCAGCAGCGAATTGGCGCCGAGTTCGTCGAAGAAATGGTCCTCGACCGAAACCGAGTCGAGTTTGAGGATGTCGGCGATGGTCGTCGCCAGTATCCGTTCCTCTTCGCTCGAAGGGGCCACCATCGGCCGTTCCGAACCGATCCGCGCACCCGTCGGCGGCGGCAGACGTCGGTGGTCGGCCTTGTTCGAGACCGTCATCGGGATGACGTCGAGCTGTTCCAGCCAGGCCGGCACCATGTAGTCGGGCAGTCGCGCCTTGAGCGCCTGGACGAGGGTCGACCGCGACGGCGCGGCCATTCCGCTCTTCACCGCGAAATAGCCGACGAGTTGAACGTTGCCGGGCTCCGGCTCGAAGGTCGTGACGGCGGCCTGATGGACCGCCGGCTGGTCGAGCAACACCGCCTCGATCTCGCCGAGCTCGATACGATGGCCACGGATCTTCACCTGGGTGTCGATCCGGCCGTGGTACTCGACCTCGCCGTCGTCGTTGATCACACCGATGTCACCGGTGCGGTAGATCCGCCCCGACGGATTGTGCGGAATGCCGACGAAATCGGGGATGAACTTCGCCTCGGTCAGATCCGGTCGGTTGAGATAGCCGACCGCGAGACAGATGCCGGCGATGCCGATCTCGCCCTGCTCCCCGGCGGGGACGAGTTTCGACTCGCTCGGATCGAGAATGACGATGGCGTAGGAGGGCAGCGGCACACCGATGGTGACCGGCTTGTCGGGCAGGAGCTCGGTCAGCGTCGCGGTGACGGTCGCCTCGGTCGGGCCGTAGGAATTGAGGATGCGGCGCCCGGCACGCGCCCAGCGCACCACCAGATTGTGCGGACAGGCCTCGCCGCCGACCAGCAGGATGCGCAGGAGCGGGACGTCGGTCTCGATGGTGGAGAGCAGCGTCGGGCTGCAGGCCATGCAGGTGATGCGGCGCGACCGCAGGAACTCCGCCAGTTCCTCGCCGAGCAGGGTCAAGCCGATCGGCCCGGGGACGATCGCCGCACCGACCATGAACGGCACCCAGATCTCCTCGATCGAGAAGTCGAAGGCGATGGTCATGCCCTGGTAGATGCGGTCGTCGGCGCGGTAGCCGTAACTGTCGGCCGCGACCAGAACGAAGTTGCAGATGCTCGGATGCTCGATCACCACGCCCTTGGGATTCCCGGTGGTTCCCGAGGTGTAGAGGATGTAGCAGACGCGATCGACCGGGGCGCCGACCTCATGGGGCGCCAACGGCGCCGGCGACTGCGCCGTGACCTCGTCGTCGATGCGGTCGAGCAGGAGATGCGGCACCTCGAAGGCGCCCAGTCGTTCCTCGAACAGCGAGATCGACACCACCATGCCGATCGCCGCGTCGTCGAGAATGTAGGCGATGCGGTCGTTGGGGAAGGCGGTGGCGAGCGGCACCCACGACGCCTTGGCCTTCATGACCGCGAGAAGGCCGACGTAGGTCTCCAGCGAGCGGTCGAGCAGCAGGCCGATCCGGTCGCCCGGCCGGACACCGCGACGGATCAGCACCCGCGCCACGCGATTGGCTCGCTCGTCGACCTCGCGGTAACTCCACACCGTCCCATCGGAGACGACCGCATCGCGATCGGCATGACGGCGCGCCGTCTCCTCGAAGAGCAGTTCGAGGCGGTCGCCCTCGCCGGCCCGCGGTTGCCCGCCGAGCGCGGTGAGCACCGGCGAGAGCTCCGCGGACCCCGACGCGACGACTCGGCCGCGCTGATCCGAGGCCGTGGTCGGGAGAGCCGAATCGAATTCGAGAAGGCCGATGCCGTGCGCCATCATGCTACTCTGGGCACCGTCGCGCCCTGTTCGTCCACCACCGACCCGTCCCGGAGTCCCTCTCCGTCGGGCAAACGAACGCCGCGGACCGACCGCACCGACGCCGTCTCGACGTCGATCTCGCCGTTCCACCGGCGCAGAGCCGTAATCGAAGCGGAAGCGAAAGAAAAGACACGGTTCGGAAAGATTCGAAACGAGATGAACACCGACGGCGCGTCGACCTCACCTCGTGATCGAATCACACCTGCTCGTGATCTTCGCCCGCTTCCTCGCTCTTCTCCGCGATGACGCGGAGAAGCTCGTCCTTCGTTCCTCCGCTCGCCGCCGCTCTCGGATCACACCAGCCGGCTCTGCTCCTTGGCCGCGGCGATGAACGAGGTGAAGAGCGGGTGTGGTTCGAACGGCCGGCTCTTGAGTTCGGGATGATACTGAACGCCGATGAACCAGGGATGATCGGCGATCTCGACCGTCTCCGGCAGTTCGCCGTTCGGCGACATGCCGGCGAAGTGCAGGCCGGCCCGTTCGAGCCGGTCGCGATAGGCGACGTTGACCTCGTAGCGGTGGCGATGACGCTCGGATATCTCGGTCGAGCCGTAGATCTCGGCGATCTTCGACCCCGGCTCGAGCCGGGCCTCGTAGGCGCCGAGCCGCATGGTGCCGCCGAGATCACCGCCCTCCTCGCGCACGTGCAACTCGTTGCCCTTGACCCATTCGGTCAGGAGGCCGACGACCGGCGCCGGGCACGGCCCGAACTCGGTGGAGTTGGCGCCATCGACCCCGGCCATGTTGCGCGCCGCCTCGATCACCGCCATCTGCATCCCGAAGCAGATGCCGAAATAGGGGATCTTCTTGCGCCGCGCATGCGAAGCCGCCCGAATCTTGCCCTCGGTGCCGCGCTTGCCGAAGCCGCCCGGCACCAGGATGCCCTGGACGTGCTCCAGATAGGGGCCGGGATCCTCCTTCTCGAAGATCTCGGCATCGACCCAATCGAGCTTGACCTTGACCCGATTGGCGATCCCGCCGTGGGTCAACGCCTCGATCAACGACTTGTAGGCGTCCTTGAGCTCGGTGTACTTGCCGACGACGGCGATCGTCACCTCGCCTTCCGGGTTGTGGACCCGGTCGGAGATCTCGCGCCAACGCGTGAGGTCGGGTTGCGGCACCCCGGTGAGCCCGAAGGCGGCGAGCACCTCGTCGTCGAGCCCTTCCTGGTGATAGGCGATCGGCACGTCGTAGATCGACGCGACGTCGAGCGCCTGGATCACCGCGCTCGGCCGCACGTTGCAGAACAGCGACAGCTTCTTGCGCTCGTTCTCCGGGATCTGCCGGTCGGCGCGCACCAACAGGATGTCGGGGGCGATGCCGATCGAGCGCAACTCCTTCACCGAATGCTGGGTCGGCTTGGTCTTCAGCTCGCCCGCCGACGGAATGTAGGGCATCAGGGTGAGGTGCACGTAGACGGCATGGCCGCGCGGCAGCTCGTTGCCGAGCTGGCGGATCGCCTCGAAGAACGGCAGACCCTCGATGTCGCCGACCGTACCGCCGACCTCGATCAGAACGAAGTCGTAGCCGTCGTTACCGGTGACGACGAAGTCCTTGATCGCGTCGGTGACGTGCGGGATCACCTGGACGGTGCCACCGAGGTAGTCGCCGCGGCGCTCCTTGGTGATGATCTCCTGGTAGATCTTACCGGTCGTGATGTTGTCCTGCTTGTTGGCGGGACGACCGGTGAAGCGCTCGTAGTGACCGAGGTCGAGGTCGGTCTCGGCGCCGTCGTCGGTGACGAAGCATTCGCCGTGCTGATACGGAGACATCGTCCCCGGATCGACATTGAGATAGGGGTCGAGCTTGCGAAGCCTGACCTTGTAGCCACGTGCCTGCAGAAGCGCTCCGAGGGCCGCCGACGCAAGCCCCTTGCCGAGCGAGGACACCACGCCGCCGGTGATGAAGACGTACCGCGCCATGGGAATCGTCCATTAGCTCATCGACGCGCGATTCGCGAGGACACGAAAGCCACGACGTCGGAAAGATCGACAGAGCCACCCCGCACCGGGATGGTCACGACGAGAAACCGGGACCGGTGGGGGCTCGCCCGCCGGTCCCGGAAGACAGCCGCCGAACGCCCGGAGGCGCCGGGATCAGTTGGCCGGCTGGGCCGGAGCGGCCGGCGCCGCCGGCTGGTTGGACTTCTGCATCTGCTGCAGCGTGTCGAGGATGCCGCCGCCGGATCCGGCCGGAGCCGCCGGAGTGGCGGGCGCGCCGGCCGGCGCCGTCGGCGCCGCCTTCTCGATGATCGAGGACGGCTTCTCCGTCGACTTGCCGGCGAGGATCGCCAGGATCAGCGAGGTGGCGAAGAAGCCGGCGGCGAGAATGGCGGTGGCACGGGTGAGCACGTTGGCGGTGCCGCGCGACGACATCAGCCCGCCGCCGCCGCCCATGCCGAGGGCGCCGCCCTCCGACTTCTGCAGCAGCACGACGCCGACCAGCGCCAGCACCAGCATCAGATGAATCACGATGATGACGGTTTCCATCGATCCCAACCGGTTCTGAAACGAGACTCGCGGCGCCGAGCCCTTCGCCCCGCACCGCTGTCGAAGTGGTGGAACGGGTCGCATCCCGTTCGTGTCGGCGGCTGTTTACACGATCCGCGACGGCCACGCCAGTGCGTCGAACAGGGCGACGGAGCGCCTGACGATCGTTCGAAATCCGCCGTCACGACCCCCACGAGACCCGTCGATTGTTTCAGATCGTGCAACGATGCGTCGCCACGTCCGTGGCTTCTGCGAACCATTTGCATCCGGCATGGTGACACCATCGAAGGGGCGTCGGCGACGGCGCCCTGCCCCGTTCTCGAACGACCCCGGAGTTCCCCATGTCTCTCGCCGACGCCACCGCTTCGAACGGCCTCGCCGCCGCCCTCACCGCCCGCGCCCCGCAGGCCCTCGCCGTCCTGCGCATCGTCACCGCGGCACTCTTCCTCGCCCACGGCACCGCCAAGCTCTTCGCCTTCCCCCATGTCGCGATGTTCGACAACCTGCAGATCACGTCGATCTATGGGCTCGCCGGCATACTCGAGGTGGTGGGTGGCATCCTGCTGATCCTCGGCCTGTTCGTGCGTCCGACCGCCTTCGTGCTCTCCGGCTTCATGGCGGTCGCCTACTTCATGGCCCACGCACCGAAGAGCGTCTTCCCGATCCTCAACGGCGGCGACAGCGCCATCCAGTACTCGTTCGTCTTCCTCTACCTGGTCTTCGCCGGCGGCGGCGCCTGGACCCTCGACGCCAAGCGCGGCGCCTGATCGACCCCCGAACGCGGCCCGAAACGACGAACGGCGGCTCCGCGCAGGGCCGCCGTTCGTCGTTTCGTAGGTGCGATGAGCCGCGGGCGAACCGCACCGGCGATGACTTCGGTCGCCCCGAGGTTCACCGTCGTCTCGGCCGGTGACCCTCGCTCGCGCTCGATGCAACCCGCGTACGCCCTACACCGTCCTCACACATACGCGGCGGCGATCGCCAGGAAGTCGGCCGCCTTGAGCGAGGCGCCGCCGACCAACGCACCGTTGACGTTCGCCACCGACAGCAGTTCCTCGGCGTTCGACGGCTTGACCGACCCGCCGTAGAGGATGCGGACCTTCTCGCCCTCGGCGCCGTAGAGCTTCACCAGCTCGGCGCGGATGAAGCCGTGCACCTCGGCGACGTCGGCGACCGTCGGCACGAGGCCGGTGCCGATCGCCCAGACCGGCTCGTAGGCGACGACCAGCGTCGCCCCGGTCATGCCTGCGGGCAACGAACCGCGCACCTGACGGCCGACCACCTCGAGGGTGATGCCGCCCTTGCGCTCGGCTTCGGTCTCGCCGACGCAGACGATGGCGAGAAGGCCGGCGCGCGCGGCCGCCTCGGCCTTGGCCTTGACCACGGCGTCGGTCTCGCCGTGGTCGGTGCGACGCTCGGAGTGGCCGACGATGACGGCGGTGGCACCGACGTCCTTCAACTGTTCGGCGGCGATGTCGCCGGTGTGGGCGCCGGAGACCTTGGCGTGGCAATCCTGGCCACCGATGGCGATCGGCCCGGACTGGGCGGCGAACAGCGCCACCAGCGTCGCCGGCGGGCAGATCATCAGGTCGCAGGCCGCCTGCGACGAGGCGCCGTGGCCGGCGATCATACCGTGCAGTTCGGTGACCGAGGCGGTCACTCCGTTCATCTTCCAGTTTCCGGCGACGAGCGGCTTCATCGTGGTCTCCTCGTTCGTTCTCGGCGAATGGTCGGCCCCGTGGGTACCACTTCCGCGCCGCGCCTCGCAACGGCGTGCGCTGCGGCGGCCCGCCGCTCCCGCGTTCAGTGTCGGGCCGCGGCGCGGCGATCGCGCAGGAGGGCGCAGAGGGCGGCCGGCTCCAGTCCGAAGGTGGTGACGAAGGCCCGCCGGCCGAGACCGGGATCGATCGGCAGGCCGAGGATCGTCCGCGCGCCGACCTCGCCACCCACGTCGAGCGCCACCGTTTCGCCCTGCCAGCCCTCGGCCACCTCGATCGATCCGACGTCGCCCCACCGAATCCGGCGCCGGAACAGGTAGAAGATGCGGATGGTCAACCCGGCGTCGTCGACCGTGAGGCACGCCGACCCGGGTGTCGCGGCGGCGACGGCGACCGACACGAAGGCGACGCCGACGGCCGCAACGGCGATCGAGAAGATGTTCGGCACGTCGATCGCCACCCAGATGGTGACGGCCGCGATCGCCGCGAGAACCAGAAATTCGCGGACCATGCGGCCGAGGTCGACGATCGCCTCGCAGAGCCGGACAGGCGGACGAGATGCCATCGCTCTCCCCCTTTCCGCCCGATTGGACCGGGGATCGCCGGCAAGATCAAGTCGCCCCCGCGCGTGGCGGGCGAACCCGCCGCACCGGAACGACCGCCGCCGCCGTCGATCGCGCCTTGCTTCCACCGCGGTGCGTTTCTATGATCCGCGCCGCCCGCGCCGGGGGTCGCTCCGGTCGATCACACTCGCACGTTCGGTCCCCTCGCCCCATGCTCGACGTTCTGCGCCGCGGCGCCTCCACCTGGATCTCGAAGCTTCTGCTCGCCGTGCTGATCGTCAGCTTCGGCATCTGGGGCATCGCCGACGTGTTCCGCGGCTTCGGCTCGAACGTCGCCTTCCGTGTCGGCTCGACCGAAATCGGCATGGGCCAGTTCGACCAGACCTTCCAGCGTGAGTTGCACCAGTTGTCGCTGCGCCTGAAGCGGCCGCTCAACAAGGAGGAAGCCGCCAAGCTCGGCGTCACCCGGCAGATCATCGACAAGGTGGTGACCGAGGCGACGATCTCGGAAGTGGCGCGCGACCTGCGCCTCGGCGTCTCCGATCAGGAGATCGCCACCGACATCACCCAGGACCCGAGCTTCAAGGGAGCGAGCGGCGCCTTCGATCGTAACCGCTTCGTCGATCTGCTGCGCTCCAACGGCTGGAACGAGGACTATTACGTCGTCAAGCGCCGCGCCGACCTCGTCCGTGGCCAGGTGCTGGAGGGTGTCTCCGGCGGCATGACCGCGCCCGCCGCCCTGCTCGAGGTCATCGACCAGTTCCGCAACGAGCAGCGCTCGGTGCGCATGGTGACGCTCTCCGCCGAGACCCTCGGTGAGATCGCCGCGCCTTCCGACGCCGACCTCGCCGCCTTCTTCGAGGCCCGGAAAGCGGCATTCCGCGCCGGCGAGACCCGCTCCTTCGACGCGCTGCTGCTCGACACCGCGTCGATGGCGCGCGCTTCCGACATCACCGACGACGACGCCCGGGCCGAATACACGCGCCAGAAGACGCGCTTCACCTCGCCGGAGAAACGGCGCGTCCATCAGCTCACCTTCGACGATGCCGCCGCCGCCGAGGCGGCCGCCAAGAAGCTCGCCGCCGGCACCTCCTTCGCCGATCTCGTCGCCGAACGCGGCGCCAAGCTCGAGGACCTCGACCTCGGTCTCCTCACCAAGGCGAACTACCTCGACGCCAAGGTCGCCGATGCCGCCTTCGCGCTCGCCAAGGTCGGCGACGTCTCGCCGGTGGTTCCGGGCCGCTTCCGCAACGCCGTCCTCCAGCTCGCCGAGGTCGTCCCGGGCGCCGAGAAGCCCTATGCCGAGGTGGCCGACGAGCTGAAGCTCGACCTCGCCAAGCGCCGTGCGGAAACCGAGATCCTCGCCCGCCACGACCAGATCGAGGACGCCATCGCCGGCGGCGGCAAGCTGCGCGACATCGCCCAGCGCTTCGGCATGACGCCGATCGTGGTGGAGAAGATGGCCAAGGACGGCACACTTACCGACGGTACCACCTTCGCCGCCATCCCCGATGCCGCCAAGCTGATCGGCGCCGTCTTCGAGAGCGACGTCGGCGTCGAGAACGAGACCCTCGATCTCGGCGGCAAGGGCTTCGTCTGGTACGCGGTGACCGCCGTCGCGCCGGCCCACGACCGCCCCCTCGCCGAGGTCCGCGACCGGGTGCTCGGCGCCTGGAAGACCGAGGAGATCCGCAAGCGTCTGGTCGAGATCGCCGAACGCATCACCGATCGGGTGAAGAAGGGCGAGGACCTCGTCGCGGTCGCCAAGGAGCTCGGCTTCGAGGCGACGACCACCACCGAATTCAAGCGCGACGATCGCCCCGAGGGTCTGTCACCGGCGGCGGTCGCGGCCGCTTTCGAGGGGCCGGAAGGCCATATCGCCTCGGTCGCCGGCAACGGCGACGCCCGCATCGTCCTCCAGGTCGCTTCGGTGACCGCGCCGGCCTATTTCGGCGAGACCGAAGACGCCCGCAACGTCGCCGAACGTACCGCCATGACGATCCAGAACACCCTGCTGGAGAGCTGGCTCGCCCAGGTCCAGAAGGACGTCGGCGTCTACACCCACCAGGCGAACGTCGCGCGCGTCATCGGCCGCGCCAAGGACTGACTGCGATGCGGATCGAACCGACCGAAGAGGCTTTCGGCGCCTTCTACGAAAACGGACCCTCGACGGTGGTGTGGACCACCCTCGTCGGCGATCTGGAGACACCGGTCTCCGCCTACATGAAGATCGCCGCCGGCCGCGATCACTGCATCCTGCTCGAGTCGGTCGAGGGTGGTGCGGTGCGTGGCCGCTATTCGATGATCGCCTTCGATCCCGATCTGGTGTTCCGCGCCCGTGGCGAGGTCGGCGAGATCAACCGCCGCTTCGCCACCGATCGCACCGCCTTCGAGCCGACCGAGGGGCGCTCGCTCGAGGTGCTGCGCGGCCTCGTCCATGCCGATCGCTTCGACCTGCCGCCGGGCCTGCCGCCGATGGCGGCCGGCATGTTCGGCTATCTCGGCTACGACATGGTCCGGCAGATGGAGGAGATCGGCGAGCCCAATCCCGACGCCCTCGGCCTGCCCGACGCCATTCTGGTCCGCCCGCGCACCGTACTCGTCTTCGATTCGATCAAGGACGAGATCTGGGTGGTGACCCGGGTCCACCGCGAAGCCGGCGTCTCCGCCTCTCAGGCCCACGCCCGCGCCGTGGAGCGCATCGCACAGGTGGTCGACGCCCTCGACCGACCGATCGACAAGACCGCCTACGAAATCGGCGAGCTCGCCCTCGACGTGCCGATGGTGTCCAACACCACGCCGGCCGAATACGAGGCGATGGTGGAACGCTCGAAGGAGTACATCCGCGCCGGCGACATCTTCCAGGTGGTGCTGTCGCAGCGCTTCGAGGCGCCGTTCGCGCTGCCGCCCTTCGCCCTCTACCGGGCGCTGCGGCGGGTCAATCCGGCGCCGTTCCTCTACTACCTCGATTTCGGCGACTTCTCGGTGGTCGGGTCGAGCCCGGAGATCCTCGTGCGCGTCCGCGACGGCGAGGTCACCATCCGCCCGATCGCCGGCACCCGGCCGCGCGGTGCCACACCGGCCGAGGACAAGGCCAACGAAGCGAGCCTGCTCGCCGATCCGAAGGAACTGGCCGAACACCTGATGCTGCTCGATCTCGGCCGCAACGACGTCGGCCGCGTCGCCTCGATCGGCACGGTTCGCGTCACCGACAAGTTCTTCGTCGAGCGCTACAGCCACGTCATGCACATCGTCTCGAACGTGGTCGGCACGCTCGACCCGGCGCACGACAATCTCGACGCACTCGCCGCCGGCTTCCCCGCCGGCACGGTCTCCGGAGCTCCGAAGGTGCGCGCCATGGAGATCATCGACGAGCTCGAGAAGGAGAAGCGCGGCCTCTACGCCGGCTGCGTCGGCTACTTCTCCGCCGACGGGGCGATGGACACCTGCATCGCGCTCAGGACCGCCATCGTCAAGGACGGCCGCATCTACGCCCAGTCCGGCGCCGGCATCGTCGCCGACTCCCTACCGGCGATGGAACAGGCCGAGTGCGTCAACAAGGCCAAGGCCCTGTTCCGCGCCGCGGAAGAGGCGGTCCGCTTCGCCCATTCGGCCAGCCGGGGGCAGTGACCTCCGGTGGCGGAAAGCCGCGCCGGCGACGCCCCTTGGCGCCGTCGGCCGTCCTCGCGCGCCCGACGCAGGGATGGTGCGGCCATGCCGATCGAGCCGCCGAAATCTTCGGCGGTGAGCCGACTTTTCGGTGATCGTCCCAAGGGTTTCGTAACCTGGTCGTGCGACGATCTCGTCGTGTTCGCCGCTTCCGCGGTCGAACGGTCGTCTTCGCGAGGACCCGTATGTTCCGCCGCCGCATCGCCGTGATCTTCTGTGCCTTCCTCCGCGACCGCAGCGGCACGATGGCGGTGACGGTGATCTTCCTGCTGCTCGGTCTGGTCGTCGCGATCGGCATGGCGGTCGACTATGCCATGGCCATGCGCGACCGCACGACGTTGCAGGGTGCCGCCGATGCCGCCGCACTCGCTGCGGCGCGCGCCGCCTCCGATCACCTCGCCGCCAACGGTTGGTCGACGGCCAATGCCGCCGCCGCCGCCGAGAAAGGCAAGTCCGTCGCCGAGGCGACCTTCGCCGCCAATGCCGCGAAGGGGGTCTTCGCCGGCGCACCGTCGATCGCCACCACCATGTCGATCCCGTCGGTCAACGACGTCACCGCCAACGTCACGGTCGCCGGCGATGCGCCGACCTCGTTGATGTCGGCGATCGGCATTTCGAAGATCGCGCTGTCGGTCGACGCCTCCGCCAAGGCCACGCTCCCCGCCCAGTATTACCAGTTCGTCTTTCTGGTCGACGTCTCCGGCTCGATGGCGGTCGGCGGCACTCCTGCCGCCATCGCCAAGCTGCAGGGTTCCGGCAAGTACGACAAATGCGCCTTCGCCTGCCACAACCCGGATGGCTACTACTTCTATTATTCCAACGGGATGAAGGTGTCGAAGGACTACCGGGAACTGGCGAGGAAGGACGACATCAAGCTCAAGATCGACTACGTCAACTCGGCGACACAGACCTTCTTCACCTCGCTCGACTCGGCCATCACCGCGTCCGGCGGCAACGTCTTGACGACCATCGCCACCTACGGAACGAACTATTCGACCCTCGTCGCCAATGCCACGACGATCTCCGCCGCCGCCTCCGCCGCCGCCGCGATCGATGTCGAGCCGATCCAGCCGGCCTCGGCCAACTGGGGCTACTCCAAGACCACGGCGGCGCTCACCTCGCTCAAGAACAATCTCAAGAACGTCGGCGACGGCACCTCGGCGACCTCGCGCAAGACCTTCGTGGTCTTCGTCACCGATGGACTGCAGACCCTGCCGGGGACCTGTACCGGTTACGGCCGGTGCACCGACATTTCCTACGGCACCGCCTGCACCGCCATCAAGAACACCGGCGCGACGCTGATCAGCATCGAGGCCACCTATCCCGTGATCCCCGGCGATACGCAGTACGACCAGCTGGTGGCGCCCTATTCGACCCAGTTCTCGTCGGTGCTGAAGTCCTGTTCCTCCGGCGGCCAGTGGTACTTCTCCGCCGCCGACGGTCCGGCGATCCAGGCGGCGATGTCGACCATCGTCACCCAGATCACCAAGTCGCTGCGTCTGGCGAAGTGAAGCCGGATCGCACGACGGCGATCAGCCGTGCGACGAAACCCGCTCGCTCGATCGGAGCCAGCGGCGCAACTGGTCGAAGACCTCGTCGTTCCACATCAGATCGAGATGGCCGAGGCCGCGGATCACTCGTTGGTGGTCGGCGGCGAAGTCGAGCCGACGAACCGGATCGGCATGGCGACCGAGGGCGCTGTCGAGCGGCACCAGCCCGTCGCCGACGATGGCATCGGTCGGACCACTTTCGGTCTGCGCCACGGTCGCCGCGATCGCCCAGCAGTTCACGCCCCGCGGCAACGGCACCGGCCGGCGCGTGTCGCCGAAGGGACCGGAGCCTCCGCACTCCTGCCGGTCCTCGTCGAACAGAGCCCCGTGGCGCATGTCGTTGATGCCGGCGCTGCGGATGCGGCCGAGGCGAGCGAACGGCGCGGCATAGGGTGTGGCGCCGAGGACGACGTCGATCCAGTGGCCCGCCTTCTCCAGCGGCGCGCCGTGGTGGGGTGAGCCGAGGAAGACGAGGTCGCCGACGAGCTTCGGCCAGCGATGGCCCGCGGCTTCGCCCTGATGAAAGGCGCTGCGGGCGACGAGGCCGCCCATCGAATGGCCGATCAACACGATTCGCTCCAACCGCCGCGGCCATTCGTCGACCAGAGCTTCGAACTTCTCCGCCAGTTCGCGGCCGTTGGTGGAGACGTGGCGGCCGGTCGAGTAGTCGAGCCGGAGCGTGGTCAGGCCGAGATCGTCGCCGAGCTCGCCACCGCGGTCGCGTCCGCCGCGGATCCATTGCAGGTCGCACATGCACAAGCCGTGGATCAGCACGACGATGCCAGCCTCGGCGTCGGGCAGGGCGGCGGCGAGAGCATCGCGCCCACTCGGCAGTGGCCGGCCGTCGCGGCGCAATGCCATCGACTTGGCGAGCGGATTGCGGGTCGCCGCCAGATGGTCGCCGAGGACGCCGTTGAGTGCGGCGATCACCGCCTCGCGTGCCGGGTCCGGGGTCTCGGAACCGATCGGTGGCACCGTCAGGTCCAATATCGTCTCGACGCCGACGCCGACGGCGCGGGTGATGCCGCGGATTGCGTCGTAGACGAACCCGGTGACACCCGATGTGCGCCCCTCGCCGCGCGACGGCGGGAGGCCGGGCAAGCGGGCGATCCGTTCGTGCATCGCCTCGACCAGATCGGTGATGCCGGTGGTGGCGTCGATCACCAGACGGGCCGAGCCGAGCAGATCCGATTTGTGGACCGGGAATTCCAGTGCCATCGGCTCACCTCGCCGCCGACGGAGTGCCGGCAACGCCACCCTAGCAGGTTCGCGGCGATCGCGCCTCCGGAGGAATGCCGAGCGCGTCGCCGAGCGCGCGTCGTCGCACCCGCCCGCGCGTGACAAAAGCCCCCTCGCCCGCTATCTCTGACGCCTCGGAAAACCGGAAGGCGCGGGTCCCATGTTCCTGGTCGTCGACAATTACGACAGCTTCACCTTCAACCTCGTCCACTACATCGGCGAGGAAGGCGCGGTGATGAAGGTCGTGCGCAACGACAAGATGACCGTCGACGAGGTCGCGAAGCTCGATCCGGAGGGGATCATTCTCTCGCCCGGCCCCTGCACCCCGACGGAAGCCGGCATCTGTGTGGAGACGATCGAGCGCCTCGGCGCCCGCATCCCGATCTTCGGCGTCTGCCTCGGCCATCAGGCGATCGGACAGGCCTATGGCGGTCGGGTGATCCGCGCCCCGCACCTGATGCACGGCAAGACCTCGACCATCTCCCACGATGGCCGTGGCCTCTTCCGCGGCCTGAACCGCGAGTTCACCGGCACCCGCTATCACTCGCTGATCGTCGAGCGCTCCACCCTGCCGTCCTGCCTCTCGCCGGTGGCGTGGTCGGAAGACGGACTGATCATGGGGCAGATGCACCTCGAGCATCCGGTCCACGGCGTCCAGTTCCATCCCGAGTCGATCGCCTCGGAGAACGGCCACGCCATCATCCGCAACTTCCTCGAGATCGCCCGCGACTTCAACGACACCCGTCGCGACCGCGCCGCGGCCTGACACCCTCCCCGCCCGCGTCCACGGGCCGACCGATTTCCCGGAGTTTCCCGATGACCGACCTCAAGGCGCTGATCGGCAAGGCCGCCACCGGCGCGGCGCTGACCCGTGACGAGGCCCGCACCGCCTTCGACATCATGATGTCGGGTGCCGCCACCCCGGCCCAGATCGGCGGTTTCCTGATGGCGCTGCGGGTTCGCGGCGAGACCGTCGACGAGATCACCGGCGCGGTCGAGGTGATGCGCGAGAAGATGCTGCGCGTCGCCGCCCCCGCCGATGCCGTCGACATCGTCGGCACCGGCGGCGACGGCTCGGGCTCCTACAACGTCTCCACCGCGTCGGCCTTCGTCGTCGCCGCCTGCGGCGTGCCGGTGGCCAAGCACGGCAACCGGGCACTCTCCTCCAAGTCCGGCGCCGCGGATGTGCTGATGGCGCTCGGCGTCAGGATCGACATCGACCCGGAGAAGATCGCCCGCTGTGTGCGCGAGGCGGGCGTCGGCTTCATGTTCGCCCCGGCCCATCACACCGCGATGAAGCACGTCGGGCCGGCACGCGTCGAACTCGGTACCCGCACCGCCTTCAACCTGCTCGGGCCGCTGTCCAATCCGGCCGGCGTCAGACGACAGATGACCGGCGTCTTCGCCCGCGCCTGGGTCGAACCGATCGCCCGCGTGTTGGCCAACCTCGGCACCACTTCGGCCTGGATCGTCCACGGCTCCGACGGTCTCGACGAGATCACCGTCACCGGAGAGACACATGTCGCCGAGTTGAAGGACGGCAAGATCACCACCTTCGTCGTCGCCCCCGAATCGGTCGGCCTCGCCCGCCATCCGATCGAAGCGTTGCTCGGCGGCGACGCCGCCTTCAATGCCACGGCGATGCGGTCGGTTCTCGACGGCACCCCCTCCGCCTATCGCGACATCGTGCTGATGAATGCCGGCGCGACGCTGGTCGTCGCCGGTCGCGCCGCCACCCTCGCCGATGGCGTGGCGCAGGCGGCCACGGCGATCGACGACGGCAGCGCCCGTGCCCGGCTCGCCGCTCTGGTCGACGTGTCGAATTCCTGAGGGCGCGATGGCCGACATCCTGAAGAAGATCGAACTCTACAAGCGCGCCGAGATCGCCGCCGCCAAGGCGAAGGTCTCCGAAGCCGATCTGCGCGCCCGCATCGCCGGCGTCTCCTCGCCGCGCGGCTTCCTCGCCGCACTCCGGGCGAAGCAGGCCGCAGGCGCACGCGGTCTCATCGCCGAGATCAAGAAGGCGAGCCCGTCCAAGGGCCTGATCCGGGCCGACTTCGATCCGCCGAGCCTCGCTCGTGCCTACGAGGCCGGTGGCGCCGCCTGCCTGTCGGTCCTCACCGACACCCCGTCGTTCCAGGGTGCGCCGGAATACCTCGGCGCCGCACGCGACGCCTGTGCCCTGCCCTGCCTACGCAAGGACTTCCTGTTCGAGCCCTATCAGGTGCTGGAGGCCCGCGCCTGGGGTGCCGACTGCATCCTGATCATCATGGCCTCGCTCACCGACGACGAGGCGAACGCGCTCGAAGACGCCGCCTTCGAGCTCGGCATGGATGTCCTCGTCGAGGTCCACGACGAAGTGGAGACCGAGCGGGCGCTCCGCCTGTCGTCCCCGATGATCGGCATCAACAACCGTAACCTCAAGACCTTCGAGGTGTCGCTCGAGACCTCCGAACGGTTGGCGGCGATGGTGCCGGCCGATCGCCTGCTGGTCGGCGAGAGCGGCATCTTCACCTCGGATGACTGCGCTCGACTGGAGCGCGTCGGCATCTCCACCTTCCTGGTCGGCGAGAGCCTGATGCGCCAGGCCGACGTCACCGCCGCCACCCGCACTCTGCTGGCGAAGGCCTGACATGTCCGAGAGCCCTCGCCTCACCCATCTCGACGACGCCGGCGCCGCCCATATGGTCGACGTCGGCGAAAAGGCTGTGACCAGCCGCACCGCGATCGCCGAAGGCTCGGTGACGATGCTGCCGGCGACGCTCGCACTGATCCGCGACGGTCTCGCCAAGAAGGGCGACGTGATCGCCACGGCGCGCATCGCCGGCATCATGGCGGCGAAGAAGACGCACGAGTTGATCCCGCTCTGCCACCCCCTGCTCCTGACCAAGGTGACGCTCGACGTCGAGGTCGACGAGGCCCTGCCCGGCCTGCGCCTGCGCGCCCTCGCCCGCGTCACCGGCCAGACCGGGGTGGAGATGGAGGCGCTCACCGCCGTCTCGGTCGCCGCTCTCACCGTCTACGACATGGCCAAGGCGGTCGATCGCGGCATGGTGATCGGCAGCATCCGACTGATCGAGAAGTCCGGCGGCAAGTCCGGCGAATGGAAGGCGGAGTGAGGCGATGGCGCTGACCCCGGTCGACGTGGCGCTCGCCGCCGTCCTCGAAGGCATCGTGGCGACCGAACCCGAGATCGTGCCGATCACCGGCGCCCGCGGCCGGGTGCTCGCCGCCGATCTCGCCGCTCGCCGCACCCAGCCACCCTTCGCCGCCGCCGCCATGGACGGCTGGGCACTCCGCGCCGCCGATGCGGCGGAGGCCGGCGCCCGCCTGTCCGTCGTCGGCGAAGCCGCTGCCGGCCGCAGCTTCGAAGGCGCGGTCCCGCCCGGTTCCTGCGTGCGCATCTTCACCGGCGCACCGATGCCCGCCGGCGCCGACTGCGTCGTCATGCAGGAATACGCCACGCGCGATGGCGACCTCGTCACCTTCGGCGAGGCGGCCAGGCCCGGCCGCCACGTCCGCGCCGCCGGTGTCGACTTCCGCACCGGCGATGTCGGCCTGACCGCGGGAACGCGACTCGGCTTCACCAACCTCGGCCTCGTCGCCGCGATGAACCATGCCGAAGTGACGGTACGCCGCCGCCCGCGCATCGCCGTACTGGCCACCGGCGACGAACTCGTACCGCCGGGGGGTGACCTCGGGCCGGATCAGATCGTCGCCTCCAACGGCTATGCGGTCACCGCACTGATCGAGACGGTCGGCGGCGAGGCGGTCGACCTCGGCATCGTCCGCGACGATTTCGACGCCACCGTCGCCGCCATGCGCGCCGCCTTCGACGGTGGTGTCGACGCCCTCGTCACCATCGGCGGCGCCTCGGTCGGCGACCACGATCACGTCCATGCCGCGCTCGCCACCTGCGGCGTCGAATTCGGCTTCTGGAAACTCGCCATGCGGCCGGGCAAGCCACTGATGTTCGGCCGCCGCGGTGCGACGCGCATCGTCGGCCTGCCGGGTAATCCGGCCTCGGCCCTGGTCTGCGCGCTGCTCTTCCTGGCACCCCTCGTCCGCGCCCTCGCCGGCGAGCCCGACCCGGCGCCGCGCGAGGAGTTGGTGGCGCTCGGCCGCGACCTCGCCGCCAACGACCTGCGCCAGGACTATCTGCGCGCCCGTCTCGTCCTCGACGACGCCGGCCGCCTCGTCGCCGTGCCGGCGGATCTCCAGGACAGCTCCCTCCTCACCCGCTTCGCCGCCACCGACGGCCTGATCGTCCGCCCGCCCCATGCCCCGGCGGCGATCGCCGGCGAACCCTGCCGCTTCATCCGCTTCCCCTGAGCACCGACGCGACACCGCCCCGGGCGCCGGTTCTGCCGGAACCCGCCTTCCGTCGGTGACCGCGATCGCCCCGATACGGGAGCGACCGCCCCCTCCGGAGCGATCCCGAGACGCCGCCGGCCTCCCGGCCGCACCCCGGCATTCCCACACGGCGACCGGCACCCGACCGCGGCTGCGCCCGAGACGGCACATCCCGATCGTCTCTCTCCGATCGCCCGCACCGATCGCCCCTGTCGGACCACGGTCTTCGCCGAGCTCATGCCCGTTTTGTTCTCGGCTTCGCTTGCGGAACATCCGGAGAACGTGTAGGTTGAGTTCGTGATTTGTACTTGTGTCGAGTCGGCCCTTTCCACCGTGGCGGGGTAAGGCACCGATGCTGTACATGCGACCTTCGCGTGCCGGGGCATGCGGATGGTCGTGTTCTTCTGGCGATCCTGCTCCGCGGTGTGTCCCGTCACACCGGGACCGACGAGGTGTCGAGCCGATGCTGACGCGCAAGCAGTACGAGCTGCTGATGTTCATTCACGAGAGGCTCAAGGAGACGGGGGTGCCCCCCTCCTTCGACGAGATGAAGGATGCGCTCGATCTCCGCTCCAAGTCGGGCATCCATCGCCTGATCACGGCGCTGGAGGAGCGTGGGTTCATTCGTCGCCTGCCCAATCGGGCGCGAGCACTCGAGGTGGTGCGGCTACCGGAGTCGGTCGCCCCGGGCCTCGCCTCGACCGGCCGGACGGCCAAGGGGTTCGCGCCGTCGGTCATCGAGGGCAGCCTCGGCAAGCCGCGCACGGTTCCGGCCGGTGGCGAGGAACGCGCCGAGGTGATCTCGATCCCGGTGATGGGCCGCATCGCCGCCGGCACGCCGATCTCGGCGATCCAGAACTACACCCACGCCATCCCGGTGCCGATGGACCTCATCGGCGGCGGCGAGCACTTCGCCCTCGAGGTGCGCGGTGATTCGATGATCGAGGCCGGCATTCTCGATGGCGACACGGTGGTGATCCGGCGCTCCGACCATGCCGACAGCGGCGACATCGTCGTGGCGCTCGTCGACGAAGAGGAGGCGACGTTGAAGCGGCTGAGGAAGCGTGGCGCCTCGATCGCCCTCGAAGCGGCCAATCCGGCCTACGAGACCAGGATCTTCGGGCCCGACCGGGTCAAGGTGCAGGGGCGTCTCGTCGGCCTCATCCGCCGCTACTGAGGCTCGCCCGCTGTCCGCGTGGTGGCCTGCCGTGACGCCGCAGGGTGGCCCGTCACGGCGGCGCCGACCCGTCGATGTCGCCCGGTGGTCTGCGGTTCGACGATGGCGCCGGATCGATCTGAGGTTCGGGGAAGAGTTCGTCGTCCAGCGCGTCCGGTGGTGTCTCCGGCTCGCGGTCCCGCGCGCTGTCGATCGCGACGGCATTCCCCGCGCGGAACGCCGAGGCGGTTTCGGCGGCGTCGCGGTCGAGTTCGGCCAGACGTGGGTCGATCGGCGTCCACGGACGGGCGGGCACCGGAAGACTGGTACGGATACGGACGTCGCGGCGATCCGCGCCGACGAAATCGAGTGCCAGTGCTCCGCCACGGGCGAGGTCGAGGCGATCGACGACCAAGGTGTGATCGCGGCACCCCGGTGGTGCGATCAGCGTGGTGACGACGAGCGCCGCCCGTCGGCAATCCTCCTCGAAGCCGAGCGGGTGGCGTACCACGGCGATCTCGAACCCCGGCTCGCGGTCCGGGCCGCCACCGGTCGTCTTCGCGTCGAACGACCGCCCGTCCTGCGTCGCGGTGGTCTGTGAAATGACATCGCCGGGCGTCACGCCGGGGCCGGGCGGACCGGCCGCCGGGGCGGGATCGGCTCGGCCGGCCTGCGACGACAGCGGTCCGGCACCGTCCGGGCGCGGCGTCCGGTGAACGCAGCCGACGGCGTCGCAGCGCCACCCCTCGCCGAGTGTCGGATCGGCCGGCGATCGCGGATCGCGATCGGCGGCGAGCCAGATCGCCACGTCGAAGCGTTCCTGGCGTCCGCCGAGCACCTGCAACCGACCGTCGGCCGCCCGGACCGCCACCGCGCTGCCGTGGCGCCCGATCAGGACGTCCGGCCGCGGGCCGGCGACGAGCAGTGCGAGCGAGGTCACTGCGGGCAAGAGGCCGAGGAGGCGCAGCCGGCTCTTCCAGGCGGACAGCCACAGCACCGCGATCATGCCGAGCGGCATCGCCGCCGGGTGGGGAGCGCCGATCAGGCCGGCGCCGGCCGGGAGCGCCGCGGCCCAGCGACCGACGGCGATCATCCAGTCGACGCCGAGCCCCATCGCCTGCAGCGGCCGGTGATCGAGCCCGAACGGCATGGCGAGCGCCGCGACGACCGCCGCAGGCATGGTCACCAGACCGGTGACCGGGAGCACCGCCATGTTGGCGAAGATCGAGTAGGGTGCGGCACGGAAGAACGTACCGGCGATCACCGGCGCGGTGGCGAGACCGGCGACGAGCGAGGAGAAGGCGAAGCCCTCGACCTGCCGAACCGCACTGCCGAGGAGCCCGCGCGCGAGCCCGCGATCGCCCCGGACCGGTCGTCGCGACGCCCATCGACGGTAGAGATCGTAGGCGGCGACGAGCGCCATCACCGCCAGATAGCTCATGCGGAAACTCGGCTCCATCACCGCCGACGGCTCCACCACCAGGATGAGCAGCGCCGAGACCGCCACGGTGTGCATGGTGATCGCCGGCCGATCGACCATCACCGCGAGCAGCGCCACCGACAGCATCAGATGCGAGCGCAGCGCCGCAACCTGGTTACCCGACAGCAACAGATAGACCGTTGCCGCCAGGAACGCCGCAGCCGCGGCCCATTTCTTGATCGGAAACCCCAGCGCCAGTGCCGGGACCAGCGCCAGAAGCGCCCGGATCGCAACGATGACGCCGCCCGCGACGAGCCCCATGTGCAGGCCGGAGATCGACACGATGTGAGTGAGTCCGGATGCCCGCAGTGGTTCGGCGACGCTTTCCGGGATCGCCCGCTGTTCGCCGACCATCAGCGCCGCGGCGATCGCCCCGGTCGGTCCCGGCAGGCTCTCGCGTACGCGCTCGGCGATCGTGTGCCGCAGCGAACCGATCGCCTGCAGAACCCGATCGCCCCGGCCCGGCGGTCCGAGGTCGATCGGGGTGACGCGACCGAGCACGTAGCCGCCCGCGCCCCGCCCCTCGAACCACGCCCGCCGGGCAAAGTCGTAGCCGCCCGGCATCACCGGGCCCTCCGGCGGCTTCAGCCGCGCCTTGAAGCGCACCCCGTCACCGACGTCGGGTCGCTGCCCCTTGGCACTCACCGTCGCGGTGATCCGCCGCGGCGTCGTCTCCGCCAGGAGCCCGCGCCCCTCCATCCGGCTCACGTCGACGACGAGGCGGAGGCTGCCGGTCGCCGTCGCTTCGAGATCTGCGACCCGCCCTTCGACGGTGACGGTACGCTCGTGATCGAGCCGTGGCGCCGCCACCCGCCGCGCTTCGAAAGACGCCGCCGCCACGCCGAGGAGCAGCGCGGCGATCGCAGCCGCGATCCGGGCCGCGTGTCCCGTCCGCCGCCGCACCCGGGTGATCGCCACGGCGATCGCCGCGACCGTCGCCACCGCCGGCGTCCACGGTTCCCGTGGGAGTTCGAAATAGAGAGCGATGCCGAGCGCGAAGACGACGACGAGGCCCGGTAGGGCGAGCCCGCCGTCGAGATCGTGCCGGGCGGCGTCGAGGGCGCGTTCGCCGACGAGTTCCAGCCGCAGCCGCAGCCGCTCCACCCGACCCGGTGCCATGAGGGCCCGATCCGGGTCGACGCGCGCCGGCCGAGCGGCGCCGGTCGTCCGGATCGGACGATCGCTCTCCGCTTCGGTTCTCTCGCCCGCGCGACCGTTCACCGCTCACGCCCCTTGGGTTTCCGCGCCTCGCCATGCTAGAGGAACCCGCCGGTTCCCGATCGATACGCCTCGTCACGTTCGGTTGCACCCTCCCACGCCGCTCAACTTCCGTCGAGACCCAAGCTCCATGGCCGACACCGTCGTCACCCGCTTCGCCCCCTCCCCGACCGGCTACCTGCACATCGGTGGCGCGCGCACGGCGCTGTTCAACTGGCTCTTTGCCCGCCACACCGGCGGCAGGATGCTGCTCCGGATCGAGGACACCGACCGCGAACGTTCCACCGACGCGGCGATCGACGCCATCCTCGACGGTCTGCGGTGGCTCGGCCTCGAGGGTGAGGGCGAGCCGCTCTTCCAGTTCGCGCGGATGAACCGCCATGCCGAGATCGCCCACGAACTCCTCGCCCGTGGCGAAGCCTACCGCTGCTGGGCGAGCCCGGCCGAGCTCGAGGAGATGCGCGAGAGCGCGACGAAGGAGGGTCGGCCGCCGCGTTACGACGGCCGCTGGCGCGATCGCGACCCGGCCGAGGCGCCGGCGGGGGTGCAACCGGTGATCCGCTTGAAGATGCCGAGCGAAGGCGAAACGGTGATCGAGGATTGCGTCCAGGGCCGCGTCGTCTTCCGCAACGACGTGCTCGACGACTTCATCCTGCTCCGCTCCGACGGCACCCCGACCTACATGCTCGCCGTCGTGGTCGACGACCACGACATGGGTGTGACCCACGTCATCCGCGGCGACGACCACCTGACCAACGCGGCGCGCCAGACTCGGATCTATCGTGCCATGGACTGGTCCGTGCCCACCTGGGCCCACATCCCGCTGATCCACGGGGCGGACGGTGCCAAGCTGTCGAAGCGCCACGGCGCGCTCGGCGTCGACGCCTATCGTGCCATGGGCTACCTGCCGGAGGCGCTCCTCAACTATCTCGCCCGCCTCGGCTGGAGCCACGGCGACGACGAGATCTTCTCGACCGAGCAGGCGATCGCCTGGTTCGACATCCACGACGTCAACAAGGGCGCCGCACGCTTCGATTTCGCCAAGCTCGAGAACCTCAACGGCCACTACATGCGCGCCACCGCGGACGACGCGTTGTGGACCGCCTTCCTCGCCTTCCTGCCCCACACCGAAGACGGCCGCGCCCTCGCCGCCAAACTCGACGCACCCCTCGAGGCGAAGATCCGCGCCGCCCTCCCCGGTCTCAAGGAACGCGCCAAGACGCTGGTCGAGCTCCTCGACGGCGCCCGATTCATCCACGCGGTGCGCCCGCTGGAGATGGAGGAGAAGGCCGCCGCCCTGCTCGATGCCGCGGGCCTCGCCGTGCTTGCCGCGCTCGCGCCGCGTCTGGCGGCGATCTCCGAGGACGAGTGGTCGGCGGCCTCGACCGAGGCCGTGGTGCGAGCCTACGCCGAGGAGACCGGCCTCAAACTCGGTAAGGCGGCGCAGCCGCTGCGTGCCGCTCTGACCGGCCGGACGACCTCGCCGGGCATCTTCGACGTGCTCGCCGTCCTCGCTCGCGACGAGACCCTCGCCCGCCTCGCCGATCGGCTGCCGGCCTGAGCCGCCCGTCACGCCACCGCTCGCGGGGCGTAGCTACGCCCCGGGGGGCGCGATCGCCGGCACCGGCGCCATGCTGCGACGCGACGTAGCACTTCGCAGTCACGGGAAGCGGTTGGTTCGCCTCAATTTTGACCAAGAGTTCGGAGGCCTGATACCTAGGAAGTGCTTGTCGGCGGATCGGGAATGAGCTAGGCCTCGAACTCGGCACCATGGCGCCGGGATCTCGGTCCCCCTTCTGTCGGAACCTTCAAACGGTTAGATGTGAAGCGCCTGCCAGTCCGTTGGATCTCCGCGCCCAGGGGGTATCTGCATGAGCGAAAAGTCCGCCACACTCACCATCGGCGACAAGTCGTTGACCCTGCCGGTTCGGTCCGGCTCGATCGGTCCCGACGTCATCGACATCACCAAGCTCTACGGGGCGACCCACTGCTTCACCTACGATCCGGGGTTCACCTCGACCGCTTCGTGCGAATCGAAGATCACCTACATCGATGGTGACGAGGGCGTTCTGCTCCACCGCGGCTATCCGATCGATCAGCTCGCCGAGCACGGCACCTTCGTCGAGACCTGCTACCTGCTGCTCTACGGTGACCTGCCGACCCGCAGCCAGTTCGAAGACTTCAAGGCTCGCGTCTACCGTCACACGATGGTGCACGAGCAGATGATGAAGTTCTTCACCGGCTATCGTCGTGACGCCCACCCGATGTCCGTCATGGTCGGCACCGTCGGCGCGCTCGCCGCGTTCTATCACGACAGCTTGGACATCACCGATCCGCACCAGCGCATGGTCGCGTCGATCCGCATGATCTCCAAGATGCCGACCATCGCGGCGATGGCCTACAAGTACTCGATCGGTCAGCCGTTCGTGTACCCGGACAACAGCCTCGACTACACCTCCAACTTCCTGAAGATGTGCTTCTCGATCCCGTGCGAGGAGTACAAGGTCAACCCGGTCCTGAGCCGGGCGCTGGACCGCATCTTCATCCTGCACGCCGACCACGAGCAGAACGCCTCGACCTCGACCGTGCGTCTGGCCGGTTCGTCGGGCGCCAACCCTTTCGCCTGCATCGCGGCCGGCATCGCCTGCCTGTGGGGCCCGGCGCACGGCGGCGCCAACGAGGCGGCGCTGCAGATGCTGCAGGAGATCGGCTCGGTCGATCGCATCCCACACTACGTCGCCCGCGCCAAGGACAAGAACGATCCGTTCCGTCTCATGGGCTTCGGCCATCGGGTCTACAAGAACTACGACCCGCGCGCCAAGATCATGCAGAAGACCTGCCACGAGGTGCTCTCCACCCTCGGCATCAAGGACGATCCGCTGCTCGACGTGGCGATGGAACTCGAGCGCATCGCGCTGCACGACGAGTACTTCATCGAGAAGAAACTCTATCCGAACATCGATTTCTATTCGGGTATCACGCTGAAGGCGATGGGCTTCCCGACCTCGATGTTCACCGTGCTGTTCGCGC
>ERZ1645192.54-NODE-54-length-65537-cov-9.753138_pt1 | contig 65537 bp, 54 predicted proteins | sample MGYA00575354_ERZ1645192 | MGnify/ENA primary metagenome ERZ1645192 (study PRJEB40844, sample SAMN11349763) | freshwater sediment metagenome | isolation source: river sediment | host: Sediment | place: India: Faizupur Khadar , New Delhi | collected 2017-02-21 ... | reverse complement strand
TCGTCATGTGACGCGGTTTTCCGGAATATCGGTATAACAAATTAAGATCTGAAATAATCATATGGAAAAAAGAATCATCGAGTGTGTCCCGAATTTCAGTGAAGGCAGGGATATGAATATTATTAAACAGATCACTGGTGCCATTGAATCCGTAGAAGGTGTCAGGCTTCTCGATGTTGATCCGGGACGTGATACAAACCGGACTGTGGTGACTTTTGTGGGGGAGCCGGAAGCGGTGGTTGAAGCTGCTTTCAGGGGAGTGAGGAAGGCATCGGAGCTGATCGACATGTCGAAGCACCATGGGGAACACCCCAGGATGGGTGCAACTGATGTATGTCCGCTGGTCCCTGTTTCGGGGTTAACCATGGAGGAAACAGTGGTTTATGCTCGCAGGCTTGCAGAGAGAATAGGAGAGGAACTGTCGATTCCGGTATACTGTTATGAAAATGCGGCTTTTGAGGAGAAAAGGCGAAACCTGGCCAGTTGCAGGGCAGGTGAATATGAAGGATTAAGGAAGAAGCTGGCGGATCCTGAATGGAAGCCCGATTTCGGGCCATCGGTCTTCAATGTGCGATCAGGAGCAACAGCTGTGGGGGCCAGAGATTTTCTAGTAGCCTTCAATATCAATCTGAACACTACTTCTACACGCAGGGCCAATGCCATTGCATTCGATGTCAGGGAAAAGGGAAGAATGGTAAAGGGCGAAAACGGGCAAATGGTTAATGTACCCGGAACTCTTAAGTGCGTGAAGGCCATAGGGTGGTATATAAAGGAATACGGAATTGCACAGATATCAATGAACCTGACCAATATTTCAGTGACACCCGTCCATATTGCCTTCGATGAGGTTTGCAGAAAGGCAGAGGCAAGGGGGATCAGGGTAACCGGTTCAGAGCTTGTAGGACTGATCCCGCTTAAGTCGATGCTGGAAGCAGGAAGGTATTTTCTTGAAAAGCAGGAGCGTTCCACTGGTGTTCCTGATGAGGAGCTTGTGAAAATAGCAGCTAAATCTATGGGATTAAGCGATATAAACAGATTTGATCCCCGGGAGAAGATCATTGAATATGTGATTGCCGGAAATGATGACCAGGGTAAGCTGAGATCGCTTACCCTGAAGGATTTTATGAATGAGACTGCCTCGGAGTCGGTGGCTCCCGGCGGCGGATCCGTATCGGCTTATATAGGATCGCTCGGGGTCGCCCTCGGAACCATGGTGGCAAATATTTCGGGGCATAAGCGAGGATGGGATCACAGGTGGAAGGAGTTTTCTCAATGGGCGGAGAAGGGCAAGGACATACAGAACAGACTGCTTAGCTTCGTTGACGAGGATACTGAAGCTTTCAACAGGATACTGGAGGCTTTTGGTCTTCCAAAAAAGACAGAGGAGGAGAGAGTTGCCAGAAATTCAGCAATTGCTGAAGCAACAAGGAATGCTGCACTTGTTCCTTTCAGGGTTATGGAAGCAGCGCTGCCCGCTTTTGCCCTTATCAGGGAAATGGTTGAAAAGGGAAATCCAAACTCAGTTACCGATGCGGCAGTGGGAGCGCTTGCTCTCAGATCGTGCATCAGAGGAGCTTATCTGAATGTAAGGATTAATACAGCCGGACTTGATGACAGGGAATTTACTGAAGATCTTGTCTCTCGAGGCAAAGCAATTGAAGAGAAGGCAATACAGGAAGAAGAATCAATTCTTGAACTAACCGGAAAGATAATTAACAGATCCGGTCAGAACTAATGCGGCAACTGCATTTTGTTACGGGAATTTTTTTACAGATCTGAATCAGGCTGTATTCCTGTAATCCTTCTTATTGTTCTCAGTTTGTGGGAATACCCTCCTTTTTCTTTCTTGAAGATGCCCTGAGCGTCTATAGTGTCGATCCTTACCCTTCCCGAAGCATGGATTACAAGACCGCGCGACAGTATCATGCCAACATGTGTTATTTTCCCCCTTTCATCATCGAAAAGAAGAAGATCGCCGGGAAGTGTTTCTTCAAGGAAGCTTATGCTGACCCCTGCTTCGGCCTGTTGCCAGCTGTCGCGAGGTATATTTATTCCGCGGATCTTGTAAACAAGCTGGACAAATCCTGAGCAGTCGATGCCTGATGGTATCCTGCCTCCCCAGATATAGGGGCAGTTTATGAATTTCAGTGCAGTGTCGGCCAGCGACCCGGAAACCATCAGATATGAATTGTCGAAACCGGAACCCGCTGAGAAAAAGCTTCCGCCGGCTCTGAACCGGGCTTTTTCAAAATCGGGATCGTAAACCTCACAGCCGGCCTCGAGAACCATCCTGGTGCCGTCCTCCTTGTGACAGAGAAGCGACCTGTTGAGAACTTGTCCCTTATCGTCAGGTACTGCCGGTGAATGCTGAAGGTGATCGGTGTCGATCCATCCGCTGTAATTGTCAAACAGGGTTTCTATTTTATACCAGTGACCGACGTGGTCGGTGATCCTGTATTTTTCACCGAAAAGGACCTGGCTTAGCATTTCGGAGCGATGAGAGGGGCCCGATCGAAGCGGAACGAAAACGTTGCAGCAAACAAATGTTTCCATCTGAAATATTTTCTCAAAATTAGTAAATTATGCGATTCAGGACCAAACCGTGTGATTACTGCAGAAAACCTGTGAAATGATGGGCGGCGGTCGGAAAATATCTATATTTTTGAATTTGATAATCGGATATATCAAAAATTAGCGGCTATGGCTTTATCGAGAAGACCTCCGGAGGTCAAACCCAATAAGAAATATCTTTATCACCTGTTTCTTTTTCTGGCGAGCATAATCATTGTTGTTGCCATATCGCCGCGTGAAGGCAAGTTCAGGTATGAGTTCCAGAAAGGCAAGCCATGGCTTAGTTCTTCACTTATTGCTCCATGGGACTTTGCGGTGGAGAAACCGGAGGAAGTGATTAATGCGGAACGCGACAGCATACTAAAGAATTTCGCCCCCTATTTTAAGCTCGATCCCGAAGTTGAAAAGAACAGAATCGGAGAGTTCGACCTTTATCTCAACCGGCTGAGGGAAAACATTGAAAGGGAATCGCGGAAAATAGATCCAATGGCCTTTCTGGCTGTAAAGAGGGAACTTAATTCCCTTCTCTCGGAGATATATGAGAAAGGCATTCTTGAAAGCAACGAACTGATGCCTTATGAGAAGCTTCCGGCAGAGGTGACGGTTATCAGCGGAAAGATGGCAGGGGAGAGGCCTGTAAGTTCGCTTTATATAGAGAAGACTGCCTACCAGTATGCAGAAGGGAAAAAGGCTGAACTGGAGAAACATTACACCACAGCCCAGGGAAGGGTAATCAGGGATATTTTATCGGGAGTTGCTCTTTATGATTTCATAGAGCCAAACCTCTTCTATGATGCTACTACTTCAAATGCCGTCAGAACAAAGATGCTGGGGGAGATCAGTCACGCGAGAGGACTTGTTCAGGAAGGCGAGCTTATAATATCGAGAGGAGAAATAGTGGATGATCAGAAGTTTATGATCCTGGCATCGATGAAGGACGAATATGAAAGGCGTCTCGGCAAGGATGAAATGTGGCTGATAGTTCTTGGCAGGTTGATCGAGGTTACTGCATGCTACCTTGCTCTGTATTTTTTCATGTATTATTTCCGTTTTGACGTTCTGAGCTCCACACATAAGACATTCTTCATTATCCTGGTCATACTTCTGTTTCTGGTTATCACGCGTCTGGTAGTCTATCTGCCGGGAAATGTCATCTTTCTGATACCTTTTGCGATCATCCCCATCGTGGTCAGGACTTTTTACGATTCCAGACTTGCTCTCTTTGTTTACCTGATAACGATAATGCTTTCGGGATTCTTCGTTCCTAATTCATTTGAATTTGTCTTCCTGAGCTTTATCGCGGGTGTGATGGTAATTATTTCTCTTACAAATATTTATAAAAGAGCTAAGCTTTTTACGGCTGCAGTGATGGCTTTTCTTTCCTATTCGATTGTCTATCTTGGTATAGGATTGATGCAGGAAGGCAATCTGGCAGGCATGAACTGGCAGAATTACGTTTGGTTTGCAGGAAACGGTGTACTGCTGTTTCTGAGCTATCCGCTCATATTTGTCTTTGAGAAGACATTTGGATTTCTCTCGGATGCAACGCTGTTTGAGCTGGCTGATACAAACCAGCCATTGTTAAGAAAGCTGGCAGAAGAGGCGCCGGGTTCTTTCCAGCATTCACTTCAGGTTGCCAACCTTGCGGAAGAAGCTGCCCGGGAGATAGGCGCAAATAATCTGCTGGCCAGGACGGGAGCCTTGTACCATGATATCGGAAAGACATTTCACTCTGAATATTTCATTGAGAACCAGGCAGAAGGATTCAGTCCTCACGATCAGATAGAACCTCTCGAGAGTGCTGAAATAATTACAGGGCATGTAAAGAAGGGGATGGAGCTTGCTAAGAAATACAATCTTCCTTCAGCTATAGTCGAATTTATTCAGACTCATCATGGGACGGGCGTGGCATATTACTTTTTCAAGAAGTATCTCGACAAGAACCCTAAATCAACCGATATGGAAAAGCATTTTGCCTACGGTGGTCCCAGGCCCTTGTCGAAGGAAACAGCGATAGTTATGATGGCTGATGCTGTGGAGGCTTCTTCAAGGAGCCTTGCCAACTATTCGGAGGAAAACATAAGCGAGCTTGTCGAAAGGATAATCTATATACAGGAGCAGGACGGTCAGTTTGCTGAAACACCTCTTACCTTCAAGGATGTTTCAGATATAAAGAAGGTATTTATAAAGCGTCTTTCGAATATATATCATGCGAGAATAGCTTATCCCAAAAGGGAGACATCCAGGGGTTAGCGCATGTCGATTATCTCTGCATTCCTGTATTTTGCCGTTGAGAAGGCAAATTCAGAATCTTCCGGCTGATGTGTAAGGTCATAGCCGCTTATTTTCAGCATAACGGTTATGCCGTTCTTATATTTATATTCAAGTCCTTTCAGTTCAAGCCCGGGTTTGCCTATTTCGAGCCTGATCCTGACGTGATCGCTGTTGATATCTTCAGGATAAAGGTCAATAAGGTATGATCCCGTTCTCTCCTCAAGAAGACGTGACTTGTAATCCTTTTTCCAGATGGAAAAAATGGAAGAAGGTTTCGCCATGAACGATTCGTCGTTTTTCTCCGGTTTTGTAATAGTCACTTCCTCTACATCAGGAAGGTAGCTCCACATGTTCGATCCGTTGTACCATATTGTGTTTTCAGGCAATTCAAGCCTGTAGCGGTCCTTGCTCAGAACGGCAGAACCCTTTATGCTGTTGCTCGTGCCTTCCACCTGGTCGGCAGTTTCCATTGTAAATTGAATCGACACCGAGGGCGCCTTGGTTGCTTTGGAGGAGAAGTTCTCGAGTACTTTAACGGCCTCCGGATCGTTCTGTGCAGAGAGGTTCAGCGATGCTGCGGCGAGTATGAATATTGAAAGAAGTCTTTTCATCCGGGTCTTTTTATTCAAGGCTCTTCAAAATCTGTTCCAAATGTGAATAATCTGAAATCAGAACGTCTCTTGCCTTGCTTCCCTCGAACGGTCCTACCACTCCGGCTGCTTCAAGCTGGTCGATCAGGCGGCCTGCCCTGTTGTAACCGATCGAAAGTTTTCTCTGGATCAGTGATGTTGAACCCTGCTGATGCTGGATAACAAGTCGGGCGGCTTCCTCGAACATGGGATCTCTCTTACGCAGGTCGACTTCCTGTGAGCCTCCCTCGCTGTCGTCTATATATTCCGGAAGGTGCATGGCATCGGGGTAACCCTGCTGTGACCCGATGAATTCCGTAAGTTCTTCAATTTCTTTTGTGTCGATGAATGCACATTGAACCCTTATAGGCTCTGCGCCTGAAGAGACCAGCATATCTCCCCGGCCTACCAGTCTGTCGGCCCCGGTGGCATCGATGATGGTCCTTGAGTCGATCGATGAGAATACCCTGAAAGCTATTCGCGTAGGGAAGTTGGCTTTGATGAACCCTGTAATAATATTGGTAGAAGGCCGCTGGGTAGAAATAATAAGGTGTATGCCTATTGCCCTTGCGAGCTGGGCGAGTCGCCCGATCGGGGGTTCGATCTCCCTTCCTGCTGTCATGATAAGGTCGGCAAACTCATCAATTATAAGAACTATGTATGGAAGGTATCGGTGGCCTTTTTCAGGATTGAGCCTTCTGGAAATGAATTTCTCGTTATACTCCTTTATAGCCCTGGCCTGAGCATCTTTCATCAGCTCGAGCCGGTTATCCATTTCAATGCACAGTGAATTGAGTGTGTTTATCACCTTCTGGGTGTCGGTAATGATTGCATCTTCCTCTCCGGGAAGTTTCGCAAGAAAATGTCGCTCTATTTTTGCATAGAGAGGAAGTTCAACTCTTTTAGGGTCTATTAGTACAAATTTTACTTCCGACGGGTGCTTCTTGAACAGAAGGGAAGTAATTATAGCGTTTATTCCAACCGATTTTCCCTGTCCGGTGGCGCCAGCAACCAGAAGGTGAGGCATCTTGGTCAGATCGACTATAAAGGGTTCATTGGTGATTGTCCGCCCAAGGGCAAGCGCAAGGTCGAATTTTGATTCCTGGAAAGCCTTTGAGGTGATAAGTGATTTCATCGAAACGATCTCAGGCCTCTTGTTGGGGACTTCTATACCCACTGTTCCACGTCCGGGAATGGGGGCTATTATTCTGATACCCAGGGCCGAGAGATTCAGTGCGATGTCGTTTTCAAGCGATTTGATTCGTGCTACGCGTATTCCTCTTTCAGGAACTATCTCATAAAGAGTGACTGTAGGCCCTACGGTAGCTGAAATATGTTTTATTGTAATGTTGTGATCTCCCAGTGTTTTGATAATATTCTCCTTGTTATCTATTACCTCCCTGTCATCGAATTCATATTCCGATTTATGGTCGGTGAGAAGCGCCACTGGGGGAAATTTGTATCTCGAAAGGTCGAGACGCGGGTCATAGTTCTCCATCATCCTCTGAACCTCGTGATCGGGGAGGACATCAGTTGCTTCCGGTCTGTTGATATTGATTGGAACACTTTCCGGTGGTCTGACTATCTGTCCGTCCCTTCCGAGGACATGGACAATGGGACCCCGTGATGATTCAGAGTTATAGTCTTCTCCTGAAGGACGGTTAACTATGAATTCCAATTCGCTTTTTTCTTCTTCTTCCTCTTCTTCTTCTTCAGTCTCATCATTTTTTCCCTCATCATCTTCCTCCCCGGATATCCCGGTTTTATCGGAAGCAACACCGGAAGAACCTGAATGTATTGAAGGAATGGCGTTTTTGATAGTTGAAGGAATTGTTCTTGTAAAGGTTTCCGGTTTGAATTTCAGGGCAAAGATAAGGTACCCTATTGTAAGAAAGATAAGGATAATACCTGTTCCGATTTTTCCCGCGAAGGAGTTAAACCATTCAGTGATCTTGAATCCCTGGGCTCCACCCGGGCCGCTGCCAAGGTATCCGTCAGCCTTTCCGAAGACAAAACCCAGGATAAGGGAAATGATGATAGCGGCAAAGGTAAGTTTGACGATGAGCTTCCAAAGTTTAATTTTCGGAAATTTAAGAAGGTTAAGCCCTATTGTTCCTACTATGAGTGGTATGAGCAGAGCTCCGTATCCGAATCCGTAACTTATAAGCATTTTTGCAAGGAAGTGGCCGCTTTTTCCCGACCAGTTCCTGACTTTTATGTCGGCATCTGAGATCACGCTCGAATCGGCAAGGCTAAGGTCGGTTTCCCACCAGAAAAGGTAGGAGACACAAGCAAGAAGCAGATAGACTGCAAATCCCGATATCAGGATACCGGTTATGAAACTTATTCTTTCATCTGTAAAGAAAGGTTTTGTTTTCGTCTTAACCTTAGTTGCCTTCTTTCCGTTGGTTTCCTTCCCTTTGCTCATCTAGTCTAATTTACACCCAAACCAAAAAAACATCCCAAAGGTAATAAAAATGGAAATCGGAAAGGAAGGAAAGGCAAACTTTGAAATGATGCGGCACTACCGGCTGGTAAGGAACCTGTTACAGGCTCACCATTTTCTCAATGAATTTATTTATGTCTTTTCTCGAGACTCTTTTGAATTTATCCCTTCTTTCGAATGTTTTATCAGGGATCTCTTTTTTATAAACATTCTGGGCTTCAAAGTGGAATTCTGAAGAGCCTATAAAGAAGAAAAAGTTCATTAATACACCGTCGATTTCCTGAAAAGGAGTGGAAGCGTTTGGACGCGACACTGGTATTTCAGTGGTATACCAGACGTTAAAGATCTTTGATCTGTCGGAAGGGAAGGTAACCTCGGCATTCTTGCAGTTAAAGCCGCAGATAACAGATGTCTTTGATGTTTTTCTTATATCAATTCCCTTCATGGATTCGAATCCGGGAAATATCTCACCAGGTTCTGAAGGATAGAAGTATTTAATGGTGAACAGGCTGAGGTAGGTATCGTAAATGTCCAGAGAGGGGTTGGCAAGGTTCACTATCCCGGAATTGCCAAAGGGAGAAATAAGCTCATATACTGTCTTGTCGTCCTTAAAAGTGAAAATCAGATTTTTGGGCATGAGCTCCCTTGGCATGTGTGTAAGATGGCCTTTCAGAATAACATCATAGTGAATCTCCCCCTGATCAAGGTTTCTTCCTCCGTTCTTATCGCAGGAGTACAGTATTAAGACTGATATGATTGTAAAAAGCAGTGTCTGTCCCGATCTCACCAGCTACATTTTTTGAAGGGGTAAATGTAATTATTTTTTTTCACTTGCTTCAGCCACCGTTATTTATGTGACGGCTGATTAAAAATTATGTTATGCAACATGTTTTTATGCTGTTTTTCCGATTTGCTTACATTTACATAAAATTCCGGCAGAAAAGAAAGCGGATAAAACCAGTTGCCAAACTGAATAAGAACGGATAATCCCATCAAACATTATATTCCTAAACTTTAAATATGAAAAAAAAGCTTGCTGTAGTTGCGCTTGGCGGTAATGCTCTTCTAAGGGGCAACCAGATAGGGACAATAGATGAACAGGAAGAGAACACGACTCAGACTCTTGAAAACCTTGTTTTTCTTATAAATGAGGGTTACGATCTGGTCATAACACATGGGAACGGGCCGCAGGTCGGGAATATCCTTATGAGAAATGATGCAGGCGAACAGATGTACGGGATAGCACAGATGCCGGTCGATATCTGTGTTGCTGATTCGCAGGGGGGAATAGGGTACATGATAGAAAGGATGTTCAGGAATGTTCTCATTCATCACGGGATAAGCAAGAATGTTGTATGCCTGGTGACCCAGGTAGTTGTTGACAGGAATGATCCGGCATTCAATGATCCCCAGAAGCGGATCGGCAAGATATACTCAAGGGAGGAAGCTGACAATCTTTCAGCAGGGAGGGGCTGGATATTCAGTGAGGAGGTGAAGGCTGAAGGCGGCTTCAGGAGGGTGGTGCCGTCACCTCTTCCTGTCGACATATTGAATCATGATATTATAGGCGATCTTGCGCGGCAGGGCAACATAGTTATTGCAGCGGGTGGTGGCGGCGTGCCGGTTTACATAGATGAAAAGAATGATGTAAGGCCTGCAGAGGCTGTTATTGACAAGGACCGTGCATCTTCTCTTCTTGCGTCGATGATCGGAGCGGAGGAGTTTTACATCCTTACCGATGTTCCATACATATATATTAATTATAAAAAGCCGGATCAGGAGATAAAGGAATTTCTCGACTATGCTGACACGTTGAAATACCTGAATGAGGGGCATTTTGCAAGAGGAAGCATGGCACCAAAGATTGAAGCGTGCCTGAGCTTTCTGAGCAGTGGAGGGAAAATGGCCGTGATAACTGAAGCATTCAAGCTGGCCGACAAGAAATACGGGTCAAAAATAACAATGGAGTACGAAAAGTAACTGTCTCCGGCTTCATTGAGAAATATTATTTAATTTAGCGCCTTTGATAACGCAGAAAGAAACAACTAAAGACCAGGATTATGCCACTCAATCTTCGTAACCGCCATTTTCTTAAGCTTCTTGATTTCACCCCGGAAGAGATCGCCTGGCTTCTGAAGCTCTCCGCCGATCTTAAGAAGGCAAAGTATTCAGGAACAGAACGACAGCTTCTCAGAGGGAAGAACATTGCGCTGATTTTCGAAAAGACTTCAACCAGGACGAGATGTGCGTTTGAGGTTGCAGCCTTTGACCAGGGAGCACATGTGACCTATCTTGGTCCTTCGGGCTCGCAGATCGGTCAGAAAGAGTCGATGAAGGATACGGCAAGAGTGCTTGGAAGGATGTATGATGCAATAGAATACCGTGGGTACGGACAGTCTGTTGTTGAGGAGCTCGCCTTATATTCAGGTGTGCCCGTCTGGAATGGTCTTACAAATGAATTTCATCCCACGCAGATACTTGCTGATTTCATGACAATGCTTGAATACTCGGATAAGCCTCTTAACAAGATATCATTCTGCTATCTGGGGGATGCACGTTACAACATGGGGAATTCTCTTCTGGTGGGAGCCGCAAAGATGGGGATGGATTTCAGAACAGCTGCTCCGGCAGCCTACCAGCAGGGAAGTGAGCTTGTTTCTGTCTGTAAGGACATAGCCGGAGAGACCGGAGCCAGGATAACCATCACAGATGATGTAGGAGAAGCTGTAAAAGGCGTTGATTTTCTGTATACCGACGTCTGGGTTTCCATGGGAGAGCCCGATTCGGTATGGGAGGAGAGAATCAGGCTGCTTAAACCTTTTCAGATCAATATGGATGTTATAAGGAAAACCGGAAATCCGGATGTTAAGTTTCTTCATTGTCTGCCGGCTTTTCATAACCGCGAAACAGCCATCGGTGAGAGAATTTACCAGAAGTACGGTCTTGACGGAATGGAAGTTACCGAGGATGTTTTCGAATCGAAGCATTCAATAGTTTTTGATGAAGCTGAAAACAGGCTTCACACTATAAAAGCGGTAATGGTAGCAACTCTGGCCTGAATGCCGGTCATCAGGGAATTAAAGTAGTCAGGATATAAAGTAACGGGATAGAGGGTTTGGTCTCACCTGATCCATTCCCTTACGAAATAGAATGTTATCACGAAAGAGGTGGCAAGTTTGAGTCCGACGCCTGTAAGAAAGCCCAACAGACTTCCGAAACCTGCTTTCAGTGCATATTTCATATCATCCTTAAATATGAGTTCCCCGACCACTGCTCCAATGAAAGGTCCCACAACTATACCGATGGGACCGAGGAACAGTCCTATGACAAGTCCCACCGTTGCACCTCTTGTTCCGTACTTTGTTCCGCCGAATTTCTTTGTTCCCCATACGGGGACAATGTAATCGAAGATTGTAACTACAATTACCACAATTGCGAGAACAATAAGGAGTTTGTCCGAGAACTCTGCGAATTTTGTGAAATGCAGGACGATAAGTCCGGCATAGCTTAAGGGAGGTCCGGGAAGAACGGGGGCAAGGCAGCCAATGATTCCGATTAAAATAAGAACGACTGCCAGTATTAACAGGATATAATCAACCATTAAAGAATAACTTCGTTATTTATTATCCAGGTCTTCAAAATCTAAATTGGTAAATTCCCTGGATGAGAGTTGAGAATTCCCGGGGACGGCTTCTTCTTCGGAAAGGACAGTTTCACTTTTATCCGGGGCATTTCCGTTGGAGATGTAACCAACTGCGTCCATGAGGCCGTCGGCAAATTTATCGAAGTCCTCCTTGTAAAGGAAAATCTTATGTTTCTCATAGAAGATTTTTCCTTCCTTACCAAGCCGTTTTTTGCTTTCTGTTATTGTAAGGTAATAGTCTTCCTTTCTGGTGGCTTTGACATCAAAAAAATAGGTCCTTTTCCCTGCCCTTACCACCTTTGTATAAATCTCTTCCTGTACGATCTGTTCTTTACTCCCGTTAATGACCTCCTTAATTCCGGCTTCTTCTTCCATTTCTAAGTCAGTTTAGGTTAGGGTGGTGTTATGATTGTCAAATGTAACAATATTTTTTAAAAACAATGCACCGCCGTTCAAATGTGCCTTATTTTTGGTGAGGTGTTTTGAAGCTGAAGGAAAAAAGCTATTTTTGTTCCCAAATTCTGAGGTTCTTTATTAATGATAAGCAGAAGATTATTACGCATTAAAGCCTTAATGGCCTTATATGCATTCAACCGGAGGGAGGATGATGACATTGAACTGGCTGAGAAGGAGTTGTTCTTCAGTATAGGTAAGACCTATGATCTGTATCACTACCTTCTTCTGCTTGTCATAGAGGTGGCCGACATCGCTTCGGAGAAGATAGAGCAGGCCAGGCAGAAGAAGATGCCAACCCCCGAAGATCTTAATCCCAATACAAAATTTATCGACAACAAGGTAATCGGACAACTGAGGATGAACAAGTCCTTCACGGGATATATCTCCTCCAGAAAGCTTTCATGGGCGAATTACCAGCATATCCCGAGGCTTTTGTACAACAGGATGATTGCATGGGACAAATATGAGGAGTACATGAAGCCGGGTGTTCAGGGCTATGCAGCCGACAAGAAATTTGTTATAAGCATGGTTACAAGGCTTTTTGCAGAGTCGGAAGACCTGGAGTCAAACTTTGAGGAGCAGAGCATATACTGGAATGACGACACGGAGTATGTTGCTGTGATGATCGAGAAAACGCTGAAGAAATTCAAGCCTGAGGACGGAGAAAATTCCAGGATCATGCCATTGTTCAAGAATAAGGAAGATGAGGATTTTGTAAAAATACTTTTCAGAAAAGCTGTATTGCATTCAAAGCAGAATTCTGAACTCATCGACAGGAACACAACTAACTGGGAAATTGAGCGTATTGCACTTATGGACATTCTGGTCATGCAGCTGGCCATAACCGAGATTGTCGAATTTCCTGAGATACCGGTCAAGGTGACGCTGAATGAGTATATTGAGATCGCCAAATATTATTGTACATCAAAAAGCAGTACATTTGTCAATGGCATCCTTGACAATATTGTAAAGGAGATCAGGGAAAAGGGGTTGTTCACCAAAACTGGCAAAGGCCTGATTGGCGAAGCTATTGAAGACTGATAATCAATTATTTGTTATGACACGAATTAAATTCATATTTCCTTTTGTTTTATTTGTCTGTCTGCTTGCCGGATGCGATAATAATCTCAGCAATAAAAAAGCCTCTTCGGATAATCCTGTTGAAGGAGAAGTGGCGGAGCTGGTTTTCAGGGAATATGAACACGATTTTGGAAAGATCACAGAGGGAGAAAAGGTAGCTCACATATTTACATTTGAGAACAAGGGACCAGGAAGCCTGGTTATAAAATCGGCATCAACATCCTGCGGATGCACGGTTCCGAAGTATGATAAATCGCCGATTCCCCCGGGTAAGGGAGGAAGTCTTGAGGTAGTGTTTGATTCAGGCGGCAGAAGTGGTGTTCAGACCAAGACCATTTCGGTCCGTTCCAACTCCGAAACCGAAGTTGTGATCCTGAAGATTTCAGCAGAGGTCATTTCCCGTAAATAGCTATAAATTAATAATAAACTATCAATTTCACACTAAAATGAACAATTTATCATTTATCCTTCTTCAGGCCCAGCCGGGCGCCGGACAGAGCAATGCGCTTGTTACTTTTATACCACTTCTTCTTGTTTTTGTTATATTTTATTTTTTTATGATCCGCCCGCAGATGAAAAAACAGAAGGAGCTTTCCAACTACAGGAACTCACTTAAAAAGGGAGACAAGGTTATCACCACCGGAGGTATTTACGGCAGGATTTTTGAAGTCAAGGACAACTTTGTGATGCTTGAGGTTGGAGGTGATCTGAAACTGAAGGTCGACAAAAGCGCCCTCATTCAGGATCCGACAGCCGACAAGGCATAGAGATCTGTTTATCAATATTGAGTGAGCTGGCCGGGTACTATATGGACAAAAGGATTATTCCGGAGAAAGGGAAGCGGAAATGACAGGGATATAGTCGTTTTCGGATTTTTCCTTTTGCTCTCTTTTATCTTCTGGTACCTGAACTCTCTTGAGAAGGAAGTTGAGTACAGCATCAGGTATCCGGTGAGGTATGTCAATCTTCCGGAGGAGAGAGTACTGGTCGATGATCTCCCATCGAGGCTCGAGCTGTACCTGAAAGGGCCGGGGTATTCAATACTCAAGCTCAAGATGTCGGGTAACCATTCGCCAGTGATACTCGACGTGTCATCAATAAATTACCGGAGGGTTCCCAACAGCAGGGCTCTTAATTACTATGTAGTCACGTCGGGGCTTATACCAAAACTGAGGAATCAGCTGAGGGCTGAATGCGCTATAACCACCGTCAAACCTGATACACTTTTTTTTGCATTTGACAGGATAATCACCCGGCAGATACCGGTTGAACCCGATGTTGATGTTAATACGGAAAGGCAGTATCTTGTCAAGGGAGGAGCGATGTCAGAGCCTGACACCATTGTTGTTACCGGTCCCAGGAGGATACTCGACACCCTAAGTTCGGTGAGGACCAAAACCGTTAAGATGAGAGGAGTCAGAGAATCGGTTACAAAGAGTATTTCGCTTGTGGTACCGGAAAAATGTACATTATCAGAGAAAAAGGTGCTGGTAACCATCCCTGTTGAGCAATTTACGGAGGCGGAAATAAAGGTTCCCGTCAAATTGATAAACTGCCCCGATTCCATTCACCTCAGGATCTTCCCGGATATTGTAACAGTGAGGGCGCTGGTAGCTGTCGGTGATTACAAGAAATTTGAACAGGTGCCATTTGAGGTTATACTCGATGCAGCCATGGCTGATCTGAGTTCGGCCGAAAAACTTCCGCTTTCATTCCGTAATGTTCCGCCTTTTGTTAGTTCTATGAGGGTTTTTCCTTCAAAGGTTGATTTTCTTATAGAGAGGAAGAGGTGAGATGAATGCAGAAGAGAGAAAAAGCCTTAAGCTCGGTATAACGGGAGGCATCGGCAGCGGTAAATCCACTGTCTGCCGTGTATTTGCAGTGCTGGGTATTCCTGTTTTCTCAGCGGATGATGAAGCGAAGAAGATACAGGATAACGACAGATTTATTCAGGATCAGATAAGCTCTCTGGCAGGCAGGGATCTTTTTCCCGGAGGCAGGCTCGACAGGGCAGAGATGGCCAGGCTCATTTTCAGTAACAGCGGACTGCTTGAAAAGGTAAACGCTGTTGTACACCCGGCGGTTTTCAATTCGTTTGAAAAGTGGCTGAAGCTTCAGAATTCGCCATATTCAATTATGGAAGCTGCCATTCTTTTCGAGAGCGGCGCTTCGAAGCTGATGGACAGGATTGTGACGGTGGTAACTCCTCTCGAAGAAAGAATTGAAAGGCTTGTGGCCGGAAAAAGGTTTACCAGGGAACAGGTTACTGAAAGAATAAGAAACCAGCTTGATGATTCGTCAAGGCTGCCCCAGTCAGACTTTATTATATTCAATTCGGAAAACGACATGGTGATTCCGGCTGTTCTCGGAGTTCATGCGGAGATGATAAAACTTTACAGGAAAATTAACAGGGATAGAAATGGGACGACTGGGTAAATGGATAGGAGGAGGCCTGGGATTTGTTATGGGAGGTCCTCTTGGTGCTGTTCTTGGATTCATGATCGGATCAGTGGTCGACAACACCACTATCCAGACTTCAACCTACACAGGTTCACCCCGGACCACTGCAAGAGGCGACTTTGGAATGAGCCTTCTTGTGCTGGTTGCTGCCATGATGAAAGCCGACAACAAGGTTGTCAGGTCGGAACTTGACTACGTTAAGCAGTTTTTTGTCAGGCAGTTCGGGCAATCGACGGCAAGTGAGGCAATTTTAACACTCAAGGATATCCTGAAGCAGGAGATACCTGTGAGGGATGTCTGTATGCAGATTGCTTCTAATATGGATTACTCTTCAAGGCTTCAGCTTCTTCATCTTCTTTTCGGCATTTCGGGAGCCGATGGGAATGTGAATTCCATGGAACTGGAGGCAATTGAAAGAATGAGCGGATATCTTGGAATTTCAGGAACCGATTTTTCCTCTATAAAGAATATGTTCGTACCTGAAACTGATTCCTCTTACAAGATACTGGAGATCAGCCCAGATGCAAGTGACGAAGAAGTAAAAAAAGCATACAGGAAGATGGCTATGAAATATCATCCCGACAAGGTAAGCCATCTCGGGGAAGAGTTCAGGAAGACAGCTGACGAGAAATTCAAAAAGGTCAATGAGGCTTACAACAGGATAAAGAAGGAGAGGAATATTTCCTGACAACTGACAACAAAAAAAAGTTGATACCCGCATAATGATTGATGAACATAAGTTAAATTTGCGGTCAAAACAGAGCCAGATGGTATTAAAGGATATTTTAGCTATTTCAGGTGAACCCGGTCTTTTCAGGTTCATAGCCCAGGGGAAAAATGCGATTATTGTGGAGCATTTGGATACAGGAAAAAGGAGCAGTGCTTTCAGTTCGGCAAAAGTGAGTTCGCTTGAGGATATTTCTGTTTTCACGGACGGCGAGGATCTCCCCCTTGGAAAAGTGTTCGACAGGATTCATGAAAAGGAATCGGGAGGTCAGGCGATCGATTCACGGTCGGATGCTGAAAAACTTAAAAAGTATTTTGGGGAAGTAATCCCTGAATATTCAAGAGAGAGGGTTTATCTGAGCGACATAAAGAAAATAATCCTCTGGTATAATCTGCTTCAGCAAAAGAATCTGCTTGTCAGGGAAGAGCCTGAAAAGGAAGAGGTGAAGGAGGAAAAACCTTCTGAGACAGATAAACCTTCTGATAAAGATAAGCCTGCTGAAACTGTTGCCAAAAAGAAGCCTGGCTCCGTGAAGTCCAAAAAGGGCTGATCCCCTTTATCGAGATATTACAGCGAATAATGAATTTCGGAGGCAATGAGATTTTGTATGGTTATTCTGAATCGGGGATAATCATAGTCCCCGTTCCATATGATGAGACAAGCACATGGATGAAAGGTGCCGACAGGGGGCCTGATGCTGTTATGGAGGCCTCCGTAAACCTGGAGTTTTATGACATAGAGACCGGTACCGAAGCTCATCTTCACGGAATTCACACCATAGCCCCGGTAACTGAGAAAGAATCGCCTGAAAAGCTTGTAAAGGCTGTTTACAATTCGGTATCAGCGCTGCTTGATCAGGGTAAGTTCCCGGTAGTGGTAGGAGGGAACCATACTGTCAGCATAGGCGCGGCACGGGCTTTTGCCAGGCATTTCAGCAATCTTTCCGTTCTTCAGCTCGACGCTCATTCCGACCTGAGAGAAGAATATGAAGGATCTCCTTTCAATCATGCCTGTGCCATGGCCCGGATAAGAGAGTATGCACCCATCGTACAGGCTGGTATCAGGAGCATGTCAAAGGAGGAAGCCCCGCTTGCAGATCCGGAAAGGATGTTTCCGGCCCATAAGCTTTACAACGACAAATCAGGATATGAGAAGGCGGTTGACATGCTTACGGACAATGTTTACATAACAATCGACCTTGATGTTCTTGATCCCTCGCTGATGCCATCCACAGGAACTCCCGAGCCGGGAGGGCCTGAATACAGGGAATTGATGAATTTTCTGAATGAAGTGGCCAGGAAGAAAAACGTTGTCGGTTTTGATATAGTTGAACTATGTCCGTCACCTGCCAATAAAGCGCCTGATTTTGTTGCAGCAAGGATCTTGTATCAGCTTCTCAGCTATGTCTTCTCCCAGCCCCGCCGGGGCAGGCAGATATAGCTGATTCTCAGTCGTATTTCTTTGCTTTCTCCCAGATCTCATTCATTTCATCGAGGCTCATATCATGAAGTGATTTCCCCTTGACCATTGTTTCCTGTTCAAGATAATTGAATCGTCTTATGAATTTTCTGTTGGTCTTTTCCAGAGCTGCTTCGGGATCAATATCGTAAAGTCTTGATGCATTGATTATTGAGAACAGGAGGTCGCCAAGTTCCGATTCAATTCTTTCCCTGTCCTTGTTTTCAGCTTCCACTTTCAGTTCTGAGAGTTCCTCGAGAACCTTATCCCAGACCTGAGTTCTGTCTTCCCAGTCAAATCCCACGCCCCTGACTTTTTCCTGTATCCGGTTTGCCTTAACGACGGCCGGAAGCGACAGGGGTACCCCGGAAAGCACAGGTTTATATCCGTTTGTCTCCTTTATCTTGAGATGTTCCCAGTTCTTTTCGACCTCTGCCGCATCGGCAACCTCGACTTTTCCAAAAACATGAGGGTGGCGGTAAATCAGTTTTTCGTTGATTCCTTTAAGTACATCTGTCATGGTAAAGAGATTTTTCTCCGATCCGATCTTCGCATAGAAAACAATATGCAGCATAAGGTCTCCAAGTTCTTTTCTGATGCCGTCATCATCTCCGGAAAGAACGGCATCGGCCAGTTCATAAGTTTCTTCAATGGTAAGTTTGCGCAGGCTTTCATTAGTCTGCTGCATGTCCCAGGGACAATTCTGTCTCAACTTATCAATTATTTCAAGGAGTCTTGAGAACTCCTCACAGCTTCTTTCTTTATCAGTCATTATTAATTGGTTAGAATAAACGGTTTGCCGGCGCCGTTTTGCCGGAGACATCAATCCTGACTGAAGAGCCAGGCTCAATGCTGAGCAGTTCTGATATATTGGCGCCGTTTATTGAAAATTCGAGCAGATCGAGGGAGTTGAACCTGGCAAGCAGGTCGCCTACCGGAACATCGTTGTAATTCAGAGAAATGGTGTCGGTAAAGTTGAGATTGCTAACGATGTAGATCCTGAAATCCCTGTTCCCGAATACGCGGGTAAATATCTCCCTGGTTATGTTTGAAATAGCATTTCCGTATGAATCGATGAACAGAATGCTTCCAATGATCACATCGGCATCGATGGTTGCCCTCAGAGGCAGTGTCTCATTGATTTTCTTTATCGGTGCACCCAGTTCTGAAGGTTTTTTTCCTGAAACGAGACCGGCGGCAGCCCTGGCAAATACCTCAAGCTCATCTGTGGTTTCACCTGCATCGATACTTATTATCTCATCAGGCTCCGAATTAAGGATAAGGCTGAAAATGCCGTTGTCGGTGCCGATGAAATAATGTCCTTTTGATTTTACTATCAGGTGTCCGGCTCCTTTCCGTGCTTCCGAAAGGATGCAGATAATGTGAACCGATCCTGCAGGATAGTTCATGAAAGTGTTCCTTATTATGAATGAGCCGTGAGAGATATCGAATGGACTTAGACAGGATGCATTTTCTACTATTGTTGTTCCCGGGCACAATGTGCAGAGTTTTCCCCTGATAATACCGTTGTAAAAATCATCAGATCGCCATTCAGTTGTCAGGGTGATTACTGCCATAGGGAAAAAACTTAGGACAAAGATAATCTTCTAACGAAAAATTACGCTTACTTTGCAGGGTTCAAATGATCTTTTTTCAGGTGTTGCCATTGACCTGATTTAATTTTACAAGCTGTCTGGGAGTAAATATAGAACCGGAGAATATAAATTTCCTGGCAGGAAATCGGAAGGCAGCCGGGCGGGTTTACGAGAATTGAAGAATAGTTGAATTTTCAATGACAGAGTTAGTAATATTTCTTGAAGATATAGATCCTGTAGTTTTTTATGGTACCAACAATTTTCTGCTTGACAGAATCCGCGGGTTCTTTCCCAAAATCAAGATCATAGCAAGGGGAAATGAATTGAAGTGCGTCGGGGAGGAAGCGGAGATTGCTCTTTTTGCAGAGCGTTTCAATGAGATCCTCGCATATTACCGCAAGTTCCACCGGCTTGATGAGGAGGATATTGAGAAGTACTTTTTTGATTCCGGACACATGAAGTCGGCAACCGACGGGCAGTTTGAGGAAGTAATTGTATTCGGAACCAGCGGAAAGCCCATCAGGGCCAGGACTGTTAACCAGGTCAGCCTTGTTAACCTGTACAGAACGAACGATCTCATAATTGCGGAGGGGCCTGCAGGCACAGGCAAGACTTATACGTCGATTGCTCTTGCCGTGAGAGCTCTCAGGGAAAGGGAGGTGAAGAAAATAATTCTTGCCCGTCCGGCTGTAGAGGCAGGGGAACGGCTGGGCTTTTTACCCGGTGATATGAAGGAAAAGCTTGACCCGTATCTGCAGCCTCTTTACGATGCCCTTCATGACATGATCCCCTTCAAAAAACTTGAGACATGGATGGAGGATGGTACAATTCAGATAGCTCCACTGGCTTTTATGAGGGGAAGAACTCTCGAAAATGCCTTTGTAATTCTCGACGAAGCCCAGAATGCAACAGTAAGCCAGTTGAAGATGTTCCTGACAAGGATGGGAGTAAGTTCAAAGTTTATAATGACAGGTGACACAACCCAGATCGATCTTCAGAAAAGATCGGAGTCGGGTTTGCTTCAGGCAATAAGGATCCTTTCTGACATCGAGGGAGTTTCGATAGTCAGGTTTGATGAGAGGGATATTGTCAGGCATAAGCTGGTAAGGCATATAGTAAGAGCTTATGAGAAGGATGAAAATGATGCCGTAACAAATGGAAACTAATATTTTGGGAAAAAATATCTGAGAATAAAACAAGACTTGAATGGAAAAGACACTTATGCGTTCTGATTTCCGGTTCCCGGGACAAAAGGGGGTGTATCATGGCAAGGTTCGCGATGTTTACAACATAGAAGACAGGTTTCTTTTAATGGTAGTAAGCGACAGGATTTCTGCCTTTGACGTTGTACTCCCGAAGGGAATTCCCTACAAAGGACAGGTCCTTAATCAGATAGCCTGCAAATTCCTTGATGCAACCAGCGATCTGGTACCTAACTGGAAGATAGCCACTCCTGATCCGTCGGTTACAATAGGGCATATATGCAAACCCTACCCGGTAGAAATGATTGTAAGGGCTTACCTGACAGGTACCCTCTGGAGATCGTATAAAAATGGTCTGAGGGAAATAAATGGAGTCAAACTTCCTGATGGGATGCGGGAACACCAGATGTTGGACAAGCCAATAATTACTCCGACCACAAAGGCGGAACAGGGGATGCATGATGAGGATATATCTTCTGATGAAATCATCGAAAAGGGACTGGTCCCGGAAAATGAATACCGGCTCATTGAAAAATATGCGATGGATATTTTCATGAGGGGCTCGGAAATAGCAAAACAGCATGGTCTGATTCTTGTAGATACCAAATATGAATTTGGAAACAAGGATGGAGTAGTAATGCTTATTGATGAAATAAACACTCCCGATTCTTCACGTTACTTTTACTCGGCGGGCTACAGGGAGCGGTTTGACGAGGGTCTTCCCCAGAAGCAGCTTTCAAAGGAATTTGTGAGGGAATGGCTTATGGAGAATGGCTTCCAGGGGAAGAAGGGACAGCAGGTCCCGGATATGTCTGATGAATTTGTTTCAATGATCTCAGAGCGCTATATCGAGCTTTATGAGAACATTACCGGTGAAAATTTTATCAGGCACGATATTTCAGATATCAGGAACAGGATAGAAACCAACTGCCTGAGTTTTCTGGAAACATATTGAAAATGATGATGAATAGTTTGAAAACATACAGATCAATAACGGTTTCCCTGGTTTTTCTGCTTTTATTTGCAGGTGCTGCCTTTGCCCAGGTTAAGGTTGACAGGTCGGGTGACAGGGTTGTCATCGCCGGAACAGCCTATTACATTCATACCGTGAAAAAAGGCGAGACTGTATATTCACTTTCAAGAGCATACGGCATAAGCACTCAGGATCTTCTCAGGGAGAATCCCGCTGCAGGTGAAGGTCTGAAAGAGGGGCAAAGCATAAGGATCCCGGAAAGGCTTGTTGATACCGCTCAATCGTCGGTTGCTCCGGAAACTCCCCGGCAGCCCGTAAATGAGAATCTCTATATCTATCATAAGCTTCAGGCTGGGGAGACAATTTACCGCTTATCCAAAATTTACAATGTTTCCGAAAGTGACATTGTAAAGAGCAATCCGGGGATTGACATTAGCAAACTTCCGCTGGGTCATGAGATAGCTATTCCCAGGCAGAAGCCTCTGACAGGGAAAGCCGTGTCAGGTTACCAGGCGACTCAGCCTGTTTCTCAAAGGACTGAAACCAGTCAGGAAGGAACCCGGACGGCAAAACCTTCGGTTGCTTCTCAGAAGGAGAGGCCGTATTACCATAAAGTGATCAGGGGCGAAACTTTATCGTCAATAGCCAGGAGATACGGCGTGGGCCTTCGCGACCTTCGTAAGGTGAACAGCGACATACGCTTCCCTCAGGTAGGAGATTCACTAAGGATTCCGGGACTGAAGACAACTATACCTGAGGTTGTCCCTGATATTATTCAGACTGATACGGTAATCACAACCGGGCAGACAATTGCCGATACCCTGGCCTTACCATCAGAACTGACAACTGTCGCCGACCTCAGAGGATCATACAACGTGGCTGTTATGCTTCCATTTTATCTCTGGGAAAACTCGAGACGGACCGAGATCGACTCATCGAAGGTGGTTGGCGGCAAAAGAATCTACAGGGAGATTAACCGGCCTGCTGACTGGATCTATCCACGAAGCCTTGGCTTTGTTGAGATGTATCAGGGAATCCTTCTGGCAGCCGATACTTTAAGATCACTCGGTCTGGATATCAATATTCAGGCTTTTGACGTCAGGAGCGATACCATGGAGGCAGTAAGGCTTATCAATTCCGGCAGGCTCAGGAATATGGATCTGATCATTGGTCCGGTTTATTCGGATAATCTGGCTGTAGTTGCCTCTTACGCAGGAAAGATGGGAATTCCGGTGGTTTCCCCGGTTCAGCTCGAAAAAAACTCGGTTCTGAGCAACAACCCTTTCCTGTTTCTCTCAACTTCTTCCCTGGAAGTAGCTCAGCAAAGCATGGCAGTCAGAATGAAGGATTTTGCCGGTTCCAATTTTGTGATCATCCACTCCGGATCGGAAGAGGAAGCAAGAGGTGCAGAAAGAATAAGGCGCCTGATTGTCGACAATGTCAGTCAAAGGATTGATCCCTCTGAAATCAGAATAAGGGACATAGTCTTTTACAGCCGTTCGATATATGGAAATGATTCCATCAACCGTCTTGCACATTCCTTGTCGGACAAGAACGGCAACGTAGTAATTATCGCATCGGAAGAGCCGCCTGTAATGAGCGAGACAATCACAAATATCCATGCTCTCTCACGAAAGTACCCAATGGATGTTTTCGGGTATCCCGGAATGAGATATCTTGATAATCTTGATCACAAGATATGCTTCGATCTGGGATTGATGATCTATTCACATTACTGGATTGATTATTCACAGAAAGACGTTATCCGTTTCAACAAGGTATTCAGGGAAAAGTTTCTGACTGAGCCTCCGGAAATAAGCTATGCATGGCAGGGCTATGATGTTCTCTACTATTTTCTCTCCGGTATGGCTATTCATGGAAAGGACTCCTTCCTGTCTCATCCACAGATTCATAATCCCGATCTGCTTCATTCCGAATTTGATTTCAGGAGACGGAATCCGGGAGATGGATTTGAAAATCAAAAGTTGTATCTGATAAGATATTCGAAGAATTACGAGCTGGAACTTATAGGAGCTGATAATCAACACGTTGTTAGTTCCGAATAGCTTGGTTTCCTGAATCCTGACACAGATCCAAACCGCTTATGTTAATAAAAATTAACAAACGGGAATAATGTTGTCCTTTTAATTGTCTATAAGAAGTATGATCATGGAATCGTACAGGCAGAAGAGTGATGCTGAACTGGTTAAATTCTCGCTGGAGGGGGATAAACAGGCTTTCGGGGAGATTGTAAACAGGTATCAGGGGATGGTTGCAAGGACGGTAAAGGGTATGCTTGGCGATTCAGTGTTCTCTGAAGACATTGGACAGGATGTTTTTATAAAGCTGTACTATTCTCTTTCAGATTTCAGGGGTGAGGCAAAGCTTTCGACCTACATTCAGAAGATAGCTGTCAACTTAACCCTCAATGAGATAAAAAGACGAAAAAGGTTCTTTTCTACGTTCTCCCAAAAGGGCAACAACGAGATGTATGAGTTTGAGGTTGCCGATTACGATACTGAAGAGAAAAAGGAGGCAAGGGAACTGGTTGGCAAGGCTCTGATGAGTCTCGATCCAAAATTCAGGGTTATTGTAACTATGAGGATGCTGCAGGGTTACTCAACCAAGGAGACAGCTGAAATTCTGGATCTGCCGCTTGGGACGGTTCTTTCCAGGCTGTCGAGGGCTCAGGAACAGATGAAGGAAATATTGGGAAAATTGTAATTGTTATGAGAATATCAGAATTGAAATTGTTGATAATCAGATCGCTCGACATTGACGGCGATCCTGAAAAAGGTTTGCGTGGACTTGAGGAAGCAGGAGTTGACTACAGGTTCAGCGACGGATTCCGCGATAAGGTTCTCGGACGAATTGCTTCGGCCGGTAATACGGTTGTCAGGGAAATGGAATCTGTCCGTAACCTGAATAATGTATTTTCCCGCATTGCCCTGACAGGGGTGGCAGCAATCGTGATATTGCTGATCTCAATATTTATGGTGCAGGGAAGCCTCAGTCTGGATTCATTCCTTGGCCTTGGAAACAGTTACGATGAAAGTCTCGTATATCTTCTTACAGGTAACTGAAGAGTCATGAAAAAACGTCAGATCATTTTTGCAGTAATAATCCTTCTGATAGGTGTTGTTATCGGAATGTTGACATCGGCACAGCTCAGGCTGACCAGGTTGAAGCCGGTACGGATGTATTTCTCTGAAGAGCGGTTCAGGGAAGGCTTTTACAGGACCATTCAGCCCGATGAGGAGCAGAAGGCCAAGATTGAACTTATTCTCGACAAATATGCGAAGATAAACAGTGAAACCCAGAGCCGGTTCAGGAAGGAATTTGATTCCAATGTAAAGGCTATGAGAAAGGAGCTCGATTCAAATCTTACAAAGGAGCAGCTTGCCCGCTTAAAGGAAATGGATGAGAAGCGTCAGGAAATGATGAAGCAGGAAAGGTTGAGAAGGGAAAACGATACCTCCCGGTTCCGCAGCGACAGGCCTTATCCAGGCAGGAGGCAGGGAGATGGTCCTCCTCCGCCATATCCCGGGACCCGGGACAGCGCCGGTTATCCTACAGAAAACAACAGGTAGTCAAGCAATATTGGAAGATCCTCCGGATTAACTCCAAGCGAGAGCAGAAGCGGCCGGTCTTCTTCAAAAACATTCATGAATTCTTCTTTGGAAATCTGACCGCTGTTGATACCAAGCCGGTATAAATCAACAGCATCTTTCCTTCGTCCCTGACACAGGGCAAGATGCCCCCTGTTTATGTAATCATGGGCGCTCAGTTTGCCTGAAGATAACCTTTCATAGTATTTTTCCGAATCTGCGAAGCGTCCCAGTGCAAAGTAACAGAATGCGATAGGACGTAGTATCTTTAGGTTTCCCGGGTCCTTGTATTCTACCCTGAAATAATACTTAAGTGCAGTCTCATAGTCGCGGAGATCGAGGTAACAATGACCGGTCATTATTGCTGTGTGCATATCGTCAGGGTCCATTACTCCTGCCTGAAGATAATGGTCGAGCGCTTCCTCTTTTCTTCCGAGGCGTCGGAGGCAAAGGCCTATCTTTTTGAGTGTCCAGGCTTTTCTTTCCATCAACTCGGCTCTCTGGTAAAATTTCAGGGCTTCCTCATAGTTCTCCTCCTGCTGAAGGCAGAAGGCAGTCTTCTCATATAGCTGTGAGTTGTCGGGATCCGACTTCGTTAACCTGAGGAAAATGTCAAGTGCATCGGAATAGTAATTCTTACTGAAGAAATACTCCGCCAGACCGCTTTCGGCTTCGCGTGAAGGACATGCAATCCTGAAAAACTCGGAGTTGTAGATATCCAGTTTACCGGAGAACAGGTCTTCGAATTCCTTCCTGTAAGGGGAGAGTTTGAAGAATCTGTAAATATCCTGAAGATACTGAGTTACATTAATCCTGAATATTTTATAAGGATCCGTTCCCTCTTCCTCCCCTCCGAGCTGTCTCAGGCCGTCGAGTTCCATCCTGAATACCTTGAGCATCATGGTTTTTTGCGACGAAGGAAGATATTTCAGGTTCAGCAACAGTGAATACTTGTCTGAATTGCATATAAAAGGCGTTTTATCGAGCGCTTCGGCAAGTTCGTTAGTCCCCGGGCCCAGAATCTCATCATGGAAGATCTCATTTATGATCTCATGATCGGGATGGAAGGGGACAAACCAGTTATGAAAAACCTTGAAGAAGTCAAAATGCTTCAGGTTGGCAAATGCCGACATATAGACATCAGCACCTTCCATCTGCAGATTTGTAAGTTCTTCCATGGTTTTGAATATCTCTTCGGAGCCGCTGAACACCTCCGACCAGTCGGGATTCTTTTCCCCGTATTTGTCCTTCGGAAGAATATCTTCCAGATCGAGCTTCTCCTCAATTCTTGGTTTCAGGCTGGCTACCCTGGGGAGAATCTCATCATGAAGCTTTTTACTGAGTTTTTCAGTCTCTCTCGACCTGATTGTCTGAAGTACAATTATTCTGCAATGTTCGCTGAAGTTTCTGGTATTGCTCAGGCTTTTTATGCTCTCAACGATTTCAGGATAAAGCAGGATTCGTGAGTTGTAGTAATGAAGGTTGAGAATAAGTCCGGTAAGAGCTCTTTCAGTTACCTGGGGTGTTCCGGCTTCATAGAACCGGATCAGGTTCATAAGCTTATTTGTCTGGAATGTTCTTAAGGAGCTGAGTGTCATGGCGCTTACGAACAGACTCGATTCATGCCATCTGAATTTCCCTGATTTTAAAATGATGTCTGTCAGGCTCTCCTCAGCATCGCCATAATAGTCAGTCAGCCATAAGTGGTTGAATATTTTTCTTATAAGCTCCCTGTGCTTGACAGAAAGCTCCGATTCGGGGTCGGGGCTTATTTCTGCAGTCAGTTTAAGCCATTCGTCAAGTTCCTGTTTGAACATCAGGTCATCAACAGTTTCAACAAGCGTTTTCCCGGATAGTTTCTGCTCCTTCATTGTTTGTTGCATAACCCAGTAGGTATGCCAGCCGGAATAATGTGACAATATGTCCTGTCTCAACCGGTCGGCCAGTCTGAGTATTGACTGGATCAGCCTGAGGTATATTTTGCTTCTTTCCGGATCATTTATTCCCTCTATGGTATAAGTAACCATATTCCTGTATGTCATGACGATGTTGTTATATTCGTCACGAAGTTCGCCGAGTGAGGATATGAGTGTCATATCCTGCAGAATATCAAGGCTCTGCTTGATTTTTCTTTCGGATACAAGTTTGCAGATAAGTTTATGCTGCAATATGACTTTTGTAGTGTTCACAACCTGTGGAATTTTCCCGTTTTACGACTGTCTGCCTGGCTGTCGTGCCATACATGATTACTGCAACAATCAGACCGTTGCCCGTTCAGATATCAAAAAGCAGGGTGCAAGGCAGTATTCATGACAATATTTCTGTTTGCATGGTGAAAGGAAAGGTCAGAAGTTGAATCCGATGCTAATGAATCCCTTTAGCTCGCTTAACCAGCGGTCTGAACTGCTGAATCCATGCATCAGCCCAATGCGTGACGGACCTATTACCGACATGTATCCCAGGCCGACCCCATAACCTCCCAGGACTGAGTAGTCTTCTTCGCTGTGAGGTTCCCTGGCGACGGCAAAGGAAGTAAGAAAATTTATGTGGAGGTCATTATGTATTTCCCAGTCTGTATCAAACCTAAGTCCGGCAAACTGGCTGACCTGGATCTCTCCCGGATTAAAGCCTGTGAGCGGAATTGATTTCGCAAAAGGGCTTTCAATGCCGCCGACATAGTAAAGAGTATGAGGAGAAGCCGTCGAATCGCGGGTGTAGGTAAGCATAGCGTCAAGGCCGATGGTGAATGTAATTTTTTTCCCTGATGAAATATACTGTTTGATACTTCCTCCTGCTGTCCACAGGCGACCGAACATAAATCCGGACGGTTGCTCAGCAGTATACTTGTTTTTAATATTGTCCCTTACTGTTTTAGCAGAGAGCAGTTTTGAAACGCCCAGGGAAAGCTGGAAGACGGTTCCGCTGTTCGGAAAGTGCTTTGTGTCGACAGTATTAAGCTGGTTCTGGAATCCTCCATTGATTGAATTGAATGTTATCCTTTTAAGACCTTCATCAGAAATAAAGTCAGGGTAGTAACTTGAATTCTCGAGGTTCAGGGAGAGGCTCATAAAATGATTTAAGCCCGATCTCTTGTTTATTCCTAAGCCACCGTTTGTGGTTCGCATAGTGTACTCTCCCGTTTCGTCGAGAAGTGTCATAACCGGTATCACTGTTTTGTCCGTGTAAAATGATCCGCTAAGTCCAAAAGCCTGGTTTCTGTCTATGAACTTTGTAGGGTTTAGTCTGAAGCGGTAATACTTACCGATAAAGGCATCCATATCTATAAGTGATCTGGTGCCGAGAATATTTTTGGCCGACAGGTTCAGCAATATGCCTGCCATCAGGTTGTCGTCGTAATGAATCGATCCATAAAGCATTGATTGCGGCTTTTCCTGACATTCGATTACAAGCTTTAATGAATCATTTTCCGGAACCACTCTGTATTTAACCTTTTCAAACCATGACCTTCCATAAAGGAGATCTATCCTTTCGTCGATAATGTTGCTGGTAATGATCTGGCCCGGGTAGATATCGAGCACTCCAAGTATCTGGTTATCGGGGATCAGTTCGTTTCCGGTTACCTCGACTTTGTCAAATTCATGCTCGGTCCGGTTCAGCAGTGATTTCACCGGCTTTTGTGTTCCAAGGCTGTTCAGGGAGTCGGCGAGCCGCCTGAACTTTTCCCTGAAAGGCAGGGCTGCAAGATAGCCTCTCTGGATAATGGAATCGGAGTTTGTAAATACAGTTGATGAAAAATCCCTTACATCCGGTTCGATAAGTATGTCGATCAGCTTCTTTTGATTGGCATAATCGTTGATGGAATTAAAAAAGCTAAGTTGTTTAATTACACCTGTCACCGATTCCAGTTCCTGTTCAGTATAACGATGAAAACCTGTATATGAGCCGATCACAATATCTGCGCCCATTTCTCTCAGTTCCGTCACTGCAATATTTCTTACGAACCCGCCGTCGATAAGTACGGCAGAATCGATTTTCAACGGGGTGAATATAGATGGAACAGCCATGCTTGCCCTGACTGCATCTGCCAGATAACCGCTTTTAAGCACTACTTTGCCTGTCGACATCAGGTCGGTCCCTATGCAGAGGAAGGGAATGGGAAGTTTTGAGAAATCATTTATGTCAGCAGCCGGCCATGTGAAATGGCTGAGTGTTTTCTCAATCTGCTGTCCGTTTATCAGACCGGAAGGAAGTTTTACCTTTCTTGACAGGATCGGAAGGGCCAGGATGCTGTTGTTGAAGTACTTTTTTTCAGTAAAGATTACCTTGTTTTCGGGAAGATTGTTTGATAAGATCAGGTTCCAGTCGGCATTCCGGAAAAGAGTCTGCATAGTATCAGCGCTGTAGCCAATTGAATAAAGGGAGCCTACAATGCTGCCCATACTCACTCCGGTAATGTAATCAGGTCTAAGTCCGGCTTCTTCCATAACTTTCAGCACTCCCACGTGTGCCATTCCGAGCGCTCCGCCTCCGCTGAGTGCAAGACCCAGCCTGGGTCTTTCACCCGGGGCCTTCTGGCCTGAAACGGAATGGCCGGCGCATAACAGAATGATGATCAAAAACATTATCGGGGCCCTTATGCCGGACAAGTAAGAATCAATAGGTTTCATTTTCTCAAATATTGCTGCATTGCCCTTTGCAGGCAATATAACGTCAAGAGTAGGCAAGATACTAATTTTGCGTAATTTTACCGCGTGAATAATCCGGGTAAAACAGTAAATAAATTTCTTCCCACCACGGTAAAGGAGATCGAATCGCTGGGTTGGGATCAACCTGATGTAATTATTTTCAGCGGGGATGCGTATGTTGATCATCCATCTTTTGGCGCTGCGGTTATAGGCAGGGTAATTGAATCGGAAGGTTTCAGGGTTGCGCTGGTACCACAACCTAACTGGAGGGATGATCTGCGCGATTTCCGTAAGCTGGGCAGGCCGAAATTTTTCTTTGGAGTAAGTGCCGGTAATATGGATTCGATGGTTAACCACTACACGGCGGCCCGGCGTCTTCGTTCCGACGATGCTTACACACCGGGTGGTAAAGCCGGATTCAGGCCCGATTACCCTACAATTGTTTACACCAGGATACTGAAGAAGCTTTATCCCGATGTGCCGGTTGTGGCAGGGGGAATTGAAGCTTCGATGCGGCGACTGGCTCATTATGACTACTGGCACGACAGGGTAGATCCGTCAATTCTCCTTGAAAGCGGGGCTGATATGATTATTTACGGAATGGGAGAACAGCCGGTAAGGGAACTGGTAAGGCTTCTTGTAAAAGGAGTTCCGTTTGCTTCGCTTACTACCCTTCCGCAGACTGTTGTTGCTCTTGACAGGAAGACTCCGCTTCCCCTGAACCATAAATGGAAGGATATTGTACTTGCTCCTTATGAGAAATCGAGGACTGATAAAAAAGTATTTGCATCCAATTTTGTTCTTTTCGAGAAAGAATCCCACAAGATAGCGGCGTCGAGGCTGATAGAGCCCTCGGGAGAATTCAATGTAATTGTTAATCCTCCGTTTCCTCCGATGGATGAAGCTGAGGCTGACCTTACCTATGACCTTCCCTATACATATATGCCCCATCCCAGGTACAGGGACAAAGGTGAAATTCCTGCCTATGAGATGATAAAGTTCTCGGTGAACATTCACAGAGGCTGTTTTGGAGGCTGCAGTTTCTGCGCCATAGCTGCGCATCAGGGAAAGCAGATTGTGAAACGGTCCGAAAGGTCGGTCCTTGAAGAAATTGAAAAGCTGAAAGGGATGTCTGGTTTCAAGGGATATTTTTCGGACCTGGGAGGTCCTTCTGCAAATATGTACAACATGAGGGGCAGGGACAGGGGAATATGTCTGAAATGTTCTCGTCCTTCCTGTATCTGGCCCGGGGTTTGTGCCAATCTTGATACCGATCATACAGCGCTGACGGATTTATACCGGAAAGTGAACAGGCTGCCGGGGGTGAAGAAAGCATTTATAGGGAGCGGAGTAAGGTATGATCTTCTGTTTCCGGAATGGAATCCTGATGCAGGAAGAGGGGAGAGGGAGTACCTCGAGGAGCTCGTTAAGAATCATGTCTCGGGCAGACTCAAGGTGGCGCCCGAGCACACTTCTCCGCATGTTCTTGCCCTTATGAGGAAAGTGCCGTTCAGCCTGTTCAGGAAGCTCAGGGAACAGTTCATTAAGATCACGGCAAGAGAAGGACTTAAATATGAGATTGTACCTTATTTCATTTCCTCCCATCCCGGGTCGTCTGAAGCAGATATGGAAGGACTGGCAGGGGAGGTCAGGAGCCTGGGGATAAAGCCGGAGCAGGTTCAGGATTTTACCCCTACGCCTATGACACTTTCCACGGCAATATACTGGTGCGGTTTTGATCCATACACAGGGAAGAAGGTGTATGTGGCCAGGGATCTGAATGAAAAGCGCAGACAAAAGGAATATTTCTTCTGGTACCGGCCGGGGGGAAGGAAAAAAGCCGGAACATGAAGTCCCGGCTTTGTTCAACCATTTAAACAATAATGGAATAAGCTATTCGTACTCCTTGAGTATTTTCTTTACATCATCGGGAGCAACCCTTCCATAGGTTTTGTCGCCAACCAGCACAACCGGCGCCAGTCCGCATGCTCCGACGCATCTCAGGCTCGACAGTGAGAATTTCCCATCCTTTGTGGTCTGGCCAACCTGGAGGCTGAGTTCTTTCTTGAACTCGTCAAGGACCTTCTCGGCGCCTCTTACATAACAGGCAGTACCCATGCAGATGCTGATGGGATGTTTCCCTTTCGGAGTCATTGTGAAGAATGAGTAGAAAGTGACTACACCGTAGATTTTTGCAACAGGGATGCCTGTTTCCGCAGATATTACTTCCTGGATTTCTGCAGGGAGGTACCCGAAGTGTTCCTGGCAGCCATGAAGTATATTTATCAGTTCCTGGGGATCTCTGTTGAAGGAAGCGCAAATCTCCTTTATTTTATTGACATCTTCCTGTCTTAATTCTATTTTTATACTTGACATAACATTGAATTTTAAAGGACCTTACAGGTTCTGTTCTACTGTTTGACGATAATTTTCTTTTTCTTGTCGAAATAGCTTGTGTGAAGAAGGTGGTGAGCCTTTTCGCTGTTGGGCTTGCCCAGGAATTCTTCATAAAGCTTGGTGATGAAGGGATTCTCGTGCGATTTTCTGATCGGCTTGTTGGCATCTTCCCTGTATATTGCAGCAGCCCTGGCCTTGAGTATTTCCGATTTGCCATGGTGAAGAGGTTGTCCTCCTCCTCCGATGCAACCGCCGGGACAGGCCATTACTTCAATAGCATGGAACTGCGATTTGCCTTCCCTGACTTCGTTCAGAAGCTTTCTGGCATTTCCGAGACCGTGTGCAATTCCTATGTTAAGTGGAAGTCCATCGAAATCGATGGTTGCCGAGCGGACGCCTTCAAGACCTCTGAGTTCGTTGAAATCGATCTTTTCGAGTTTCTTTCCGGTATAGAGCTCATATGCGGTTCTGCAGGCAGCTTCAATAACACCTCCTGTTGCACCGAATATCACGCCGGCTCCGGTAGATTCACCGAGGGGATCATCAAATTCACCATCTTCAAGGCTTTTGAAATCAATATTTGCCTGTTTGATGAAATTGGCGAGTTCCCTTGTTGAAATGGAAAAGTCGACATCCCTGTTTCCGTCGACGGAGAATTCTTCTCTCTGGCATTCGTATTTCTTTGCAAGGCAGGGCATTATTGAGACCACGACCATGTCTTTACGGTCGACCTTGATCTTCTCGGCGAAATATGTTTTTGCGATGGCACCGAACATCTGCTGCGGTGATTTTGATGTTGAAGGAACATCTTTCAGGTCGGGGAAATATTCTTCAAAAAAGTTAACCCAGCCAGGGCAGCATGACGTCAGTATAGGTATCCTTGCTGTGCGGTCACCATTGAGATGCCTTGTCAGCCTTCCGAGAAGTTCAGTTCCTTCTTCCATTATCGTAAGGTCGGCGCTGAAGTCTGTATCGAACACATAGTCGAATCCGAGGGCTCTGAGCGCTGAGACCAGTTTTCCTGTAACAAGAGTCCCCGGTTCCATCCCGAAAGCTTCTCCGAGGGCAGCGCGGACTGCCGGAGCAGTCTGGACCACCACTGTTTTTGTGGGATCGGCGAGGGCTCTGAGAACATCAGGGGTATTGTCGACCTCGGTGAGGGCTCCTGTAGGGCACACTGCAACGCACTGGCCGCAGTAGGTGCATGTTGAGTGTTCAAGGTTCTGCTCGAATGCAGGAGCGACAGCAGCCATAAATCCCCTGTTGACAGCAGAGAGAGCTCCGACGGTCTGAATATCGTTGCACATGGTTTCGCATCTGCGGCACATAATGCATTTATTCAGGTCTCTTTTGATCGAAGGAGATGTGTCGGGTTTATATGTTGACATTTCTGCATATTCCTGACCGGGAATTTCCCTGATACCAAGTCTGTTGGCCATGTCCTGGAGTTCGCAGTTGCCTGATTTTGCACAGACGAGGCAATCCTTGGGATGGTCGGACAGGATGAATTCCATCACAGTACGGCGGGCGTTTAGTACTCTGGTTGTATGAGTTTTGACCACCATGCCGTTTTCGCATTTCGTAGAACAGGCAGGAGCCAGATTACGTCTTTTCTCAACTTCGACAACGCAAATCCTGCATCCTCCCGGCTTATTCTCGATATTCATGTCGTGAAGATCAAGATAGCACAGGGTGGGAATTTCAATTCCCATCTGCCGTGCAGCCTTCAAGATTGTAGTACCTTTTTCTACTTCAATCTCCTTGTTATCTATATTTAGCTTTATTGTTTCCATTAATTTACCGGTTATCTGATAATTATTGCATCAAACTTACATTTCTCCTTGCATGCGCCGCATTTTATGCAGACATCAGGATTGATCTGATGGACTTCCTTGCGTTGTCCGGATATTGCGTTTACCGGGCACACTCTTGCGCATGCAGTACAGCCGACGCAGTTCTCAGGAATGATATAATATTCCATCAGGTTTTTGCATTTTCCGGCAGGACATTTTTTGTCCTTGACATGTGCAACATATTCATCCATAAAGTTGTCGAGAGTGGAGAGCACAGGGTTGGGAGATGTCTGGCCAAGCCCGCACAATGCGCTGTCCTTGATGACAAGGCTCATGTTCCTGAGTCTGTTGAGATCATCCATGGTTCCTTTTCCGTCGGTGATCTGATTCAGGAGTTCGTGAAGCCTTTTGTTACCGATTCTGCAAGGAGCACATTTTCCGCATGATTCCTCCACTGTGAATTCAAGGAAGAATTTTGCCACGGAGACCATGCAGTTATCCTCGTCCATAACTATCATTCCTCCCGATCCCATCATTGAACCGGCTGCAACGAGGTTGTCGAAATCAATTGGAGTGTCGAGATGTTTTTCTGTAAGGCATCCGCCTGAAGGCCCTCCGGTTTGAACGGCTTTGAATTTTTTGCCGTCTCTGATTCCGCCTCCGATTTCGAAAATGATCTCTCTGAGGGTGGTTCCCATCGGTACCTCAATCAGTCCGACGTTGTTTATCTTTCCTGCAAGGGCAAACACCTTGGTTCCCTTTGATTTCTCTGTGCCGATCTTATTGTACCAGTTTGCTCCCTTGAGTATTATAATAGGAATGGCAGCCAGGGTTTCGACGTTGTTTACATTCGAAGGTTTTCCTTTGAATCCCGATTCAGCAGGGAAGGGAGGCTTGATCGTGGGTTCTCCCCTGAGTCCCTCCATTGAATGGATAAGAGCTGTTTCTTCACCGCATACAAACGCACCGGCACCGTAGCGCAGATCGACATCGAAACTGAAGTCTGAACCGAAGATTTTCTTTCCAAGCAATCCATACTCCCTGGCCTGGGCTATAGCGACCTTGAGCCTGTGAACAGCCAGGGGATATTCAGCCCTTATGTAGATGAGTCCGTGAGCAGCGCCTATTGCGTAACCGCAGATAGCCATTGCTTCAAGGACAGAATGCGGGTCTCCTTCAAGCACCGAACGGTCCATGAATGCTCCCGGGTCGCCTTCATCGGCGTTGCAGACAACATATTTCTCGTCGGATTTGTTCTTACTGGCTATTTCCCATTTAAGTCCGGTCGGGAATCCTGCACCTCCGCGTCCTCTCTGCCCGGAATCCTTTATTTCCTGGATTACCTGCTGGGGAGTCATTTCCGATATCACCTTGCCGAGAGCCATATAACCTTCTCTGGCAATATATTCGTCGATATTTTCGGGATTGATGAATCCGCAGTTGCGAAGGACGATTCTCAGCTGTTTCTTGAAGAAACCCATGTGTTTTGAATCACCGACAGTATCCTTTGTCTCAGGATCCCTGTATAACAGTCTGGTTACCTTTCTTCCTTTTATTATATGTTCTTCCACGATGGTCTGAGCATCTTCAGGCTTTACCTGGACGTAGAAGGTGTTATCGGGCATTACCTTTACGATAGGGCCTTTTTCACAGAAGCCGAAGCAGCCGGTAAGTATTACCTGAACCTGATCGGTGAGCCCTTTAGCCTCGAGTTCGTCTCTGAGATTCCAGACGATTGCATCGCTTTGGGAGGAATGGCAGCCCGTGCCTCCGCAAACGAGAATATGCATGTTGTATCTTGACATGTTTGAACCTCCTATTCTTTTGAGTCAATGGTTTCGTAATTTACCGGGATGATACCGTCGATCAGTTCACCTTCCTTGATGTACTTTTCGATTATCAGATCGGCTCTTTTAAGATCAACATAGCCGAATACCACGGGATCTTTTCCTGGGAGTTTTATTTCAACGGTAGGTTCGGCAAAACAGTAACCCATGCAACCTGTCTGGGTAACGATGCCGGGTATATTCCTCCTGTCGAGCTGTTCCACAAAAAACTCCATTATTGGTTTTGCTCCCGAGGCAATACCACACGTAGCCATTGCTACCTTGACCTGAACATGGTTTTCGGGATCAATAGCCTTGACCCTGAGATCCAGTCCGGTCTTGATTTCTTCGCGTTTCTTCTTCAGATCCGCAAGTGACTTGATTTGTGACATGCTTCTTATTATTAAGTTAGGTACATTTGATATTTCAGTACAGATATTTTCATTAAAATTATTCAAAATATCATGTTCTGTATGTGGTTTATGATAATTAATCAGTTTAAATCAGATACTCCGATGTCTTTAAGGTTTTCGTTAATCATCTCCTTTATGTCCATCAGAAGATGGCTGTCGTTAAAATTCTTAATACCAAGATATTCTTTTGTTTCCACTGAAGAAAATCTGTAATCTCCGTTATCGGTTTTATGGCTGTAAAGGAAGCTGATTTCAGGGTTTGCCGACATGAGAATTGTCATTACTCCTGCAATATCGCCAAGAGGCTGCCTGTCGACATGACCAAGTATAAAAGTTACCTTTACCCTGGTACCCTTTCCCTCGCCGGATTCAATTGAGAGATCACCTCCGGCAAGATTAGCCTGATACTTGAAAAGGGGCAGTCCCATTCCTATTTTCCGGGTAGTCCGGGTAGTAACAAAAGGATCCGTCACCTTCGACAGCAGTTCTTCCGGCATGCCTTTCCCGTTATCGCCCACCCCTATCTCAAGAAGGTCCGTCTTCTTCGATTCTATGATATCGACGGATATCTCCGAAGCTTTTGCCCGGATTGAATTCTGTACAATATCAAGAATATTTAAGGCAAGTGTCAGCATAGTTCCTTTATTCTTCTGCCGTTAATTCCTTTAACAGCCATTTTTATTTCCCCGAATGACAGTTCTTCCATTTCGAGTAAGTTGAAAGCAGCTCCGACAGCTTCAGGATAATGTGCATCCGAATTGGTCAGCAGGGGGTAGACCTTAATTTCAGGATGGATACGTCTGAATTCTTCAGGTGTACTTCTTCTCGAAATTTCAAGAGCATCTGCATTCAGATCCGGAGGAAGAAAACCCAGCTGGCTGTAGACACTGTTCTTCAAACGGTCGATATGGGCCGGGATAAACAGGCCCCCTCGTTCATGGACAAAAGCTTCAAGTTCCCCGATTGATATTTCTGTAGCGTTTATCAGCAGTTTCTCTTCAGTGTGAATTATATCTTCCTCCTCATTTACAACAACCTGGTCGCCGAATATCAAAGGATCGTTCTTGATATCCGGTAAGTTTTTGTCGAGGTATCCCTGGAATACTTCCAGATCATGGAGATTTTCAAAGAACGCAAGGCAATGAACCTCTTCTCTTGTGGTAACCTCCGCTCCCCGGAGTACTAACAGACCATTCCTGGCTCCCAGTATGCCGATCAGGCACGCCTGTCTGGTACTGTTGTGGTCGGTGATGCCTATGATATCCAGTTTTCTTCTAAGCGCTTCGGATATGATATTAGCCGGGCTCATGCTCAGATCACCGCATGGGGACAATAAAGTGTGAATATGCAGGTCAGCCCGGTAGGTTCTCATTTTTTCCGAATCATGTTGTAAAGTTTTCCTGCTACAGTGAATGTGTCTTCATCTGCCGAGAGTAAAGGTATGTTTTCCTGATTGCTCTTCTTTATGGTTTCCTCATCAGGCTGAACGCCCCTTACTATTATTATTGCTGCAATATCTTTTAGTGACGCTACTGCCACGATGTTGTGGTGCGCCTGAAGGGTTATCCAGACATTTCCTTCGCGGCCATTTCCTATGACATCGCTGAGAAGGTCGGACACATAGCCTCCGGTAACCTCATTTTCAAGCCCTCCGGTTCCGGAGACGACCTTAAGACCGAGTTCGCTGATTACATCAGTAATTTTCATCTTCTGCTCCTATTTTGTTGCAATTTTTTTCAAGTCGTTCATTTCCCCATATCTCACCTGTGATTTTGAAAGCCTTCTCATTGCTCATAAGGTTCTGGTTAACCAGTTGCTGCTGCATGAAAACACAATGAGATATCTGTGCACGTCCCTGAACAATATCTTCAGCGAGTGTCTGACAGTCGGGTGCGCCGCAGGCTCCGCAATCGAAACCCGGAAGAAAGCACATCATCCTTCTTTTTCGTGACATCTTTTTCAATGCCACTTCCATGTCTTCATCAAGTTTTTCGATATTTCTTGGTTCGATGTTACCCAGATAACTGTGATCCCTTATGTTTATAAACCTGTCGGTAAGTTTTTTGTCATTATCCTCCTCTGACCTGGCGTGCTCTGATGCAAGCTTCCTGAGCCTTTCAACAGTGAGGAACCTGTTTCCTGTCATAAGTATACCGCCGGCGCAGCTTTCATCACATGCTCTGAGTTCAAGGAATTCAACGCTGCCCAGTTTATCATTTTCGACATTCTCAAGAATTTCGGTCACGTTCCTGATGCCGTCGACAGCCAGGGCTCTCCTGTCGCAGTGAACGGCCTCACCGCGCGTAAGGCTCCAGAGTATGCCGCGTGAATTGAGAAGGTCGTCGGTTACAGGCATGATCTTTTCAGAGGAATGATTCTGAAGGTATTTCTGAATTTTGTTGTAAAGAAAATTCATGTTTATTACGCCTGTTATTATTGACTCGGTTTCGCCAACGGGACTTTTGATGGCAGCAATTTTTGCGGCACATGGAGTCGCATAGAACAGGCCGATTTTTTCGCCGGGGATGCCTGAAGCCTTCAGATGCTCGAGATAATAAAGTGCCGACATGTCAATCGGAGGATTTACCCTTACTATATTGTCGACAAGTGAAGGGAACCTTACCTGAATAAGGCGGACAATGGCGGGACAGAATGAAGAAATAAGCGGACGGACATCATTTTTCGTCCTGTATTCATTATAGGCGTCGAGGACCATGTCGACAGTGTTTTCTACCTGGAAGACATGTGTGAAGCCAATCTCTTTTAATGCGGAATAGATCGACGATGCGGGTATCTTGTGTGAGAACTGCCCGATGAGGATGCTGGGTATGAGTATTACCCTTGCTTCAAATCTGAAGATCATCTCCAGGTCATCCTGTTCGACCGAGATTGCCGAAACAGGACAGGCTTTGTAGCATTCGCCGCAATCGACACATCTGTTCGCAATGATTCTGGCTTTTCCGTTCCTCACCCGGATTGCCCTTGTGGGACAGACGGTCATACAATGAGTGCATCCGGTGCAGTCGCTCTCATTCACCCTTAGTGCATGGTGGAATTCCGTATGTATGTTTTTATCTGGCATCCGGTTTTAAATAAGTGATCATTTCAACATTTGTTCCGGCACCCGGTTCACTTGTAATGTTAAGTATGTCGCAGTTCCTCTTTATGTTCGACAAGCCCATTCCTGCTCCGAATCCCATTTCTCTGACCTGGGGCGATGCAGTGGAAAATCCTTCCTCCATGGCCTTGGGGATGTCAGGAATTCCGGGACCCTGATCGGTGATTGTTACCCTGAGCTTTTCATTATCGATGTCAATCTCCACAATCCCGGAATATGCATGTGCAACCACATTCACCTCAGCTTCATAAAGGGCTATTACAATCCTTTTGGATACTCCATGGTCAATATTCAGCTGCCGGAGGATCTTTTTTACAGAACTCGCGACAGTTCCCGCATTTGAGAAATCACCGCCGGCTATCTTGAATCTGTATTGCATAAGCTAATACAAGGGATTTATTCCCGCATTATATAATTCTCCCGATATCTTGAAAACAGAATGGGGGCACTCAATCAGAACCATGCCGTTTTCTTCGGCAAGGGATAGGATTTCACTGTTTATCTTCTTATTCCTGGCAAATACGATGCAGTTGATATCCGACATTTCTGAAGTTCTTATTGTCTGAAGATTTGCAAGTCCGGTTATCAGAAGTATGTTTTCCCTGTCGACTTTCAAAACATCGCTCATAAGGTCGGAAGAGAATGCAAACTCAATTACTTCGGATAATTTTTCTTCTCCACATATCACCCTGCCGTTGATCCTTTCTGCTATTTCTTTGATAGTCATGCTGCTAACGTTATTAAAGCCACAAATTCACTTCTTTTTTTTAAAAGTGACGAAGCAAAGGTAATAAATTTAGTGTTAAATAAATAACAATGTTATAAAAATAACACAAGTGAAATATTTTGATCATTTATTGAAGGCACCCTGACAAACCAGACGGCCTTAAGGAGGTATTGATACACATTTGGCACTTTCGGAGTTTAACTACGAATGTGATTCCGACCTCCGGTTTTACCGGCGATGTACCGGAGAAAAGAGGCGTGGAACTTCGCGGAAGGATAGTTTGTGTGAAAGAGAATTCTTTTTAAGTATTGTCTGAATCAGTTGTCTTAAAGGTAACTGTGGAAAGTTTGTCCATGTCAGATGGCAAAGCGCTAAAATGGTTATTTTTGTCTGTCTTGTAAAAGACTAAGGCTGGCCCCGACATCTGTAAAGGATCTGATATCTGTTTGGGTCGTCTGGCAATAAATTTATAATCAAAATATTAATAAATGAAAAGAGCTGAATTCATCTCAATTTCCCTGTTTTTTTTATTATTACTTTCTTCTTCCGGAAGCAGGTCTTATGCCCGGATGCCTCAGAGGGACGGCAGCCGGATCAGGGTGACCGGCTGGGCTGATGACAATAATTATTTGCTTCAGACTGTGGATTCAGAGAACAGGCCGGTTATCAGAAAAGTTAATGCGCGGACCGGAAGGAGTGTAACAGCAACTCCCGGAACTACCGACAGGGAAACAATTGACAAATTGCTTCCGGAAGGAGTGAAGCTGGGGATGTATGACATCGTGAGTTCCGACGGGCTGAGTGCAGTTCTGGACCGTGACAACGACCTGTATTTATTCAGGAAAGGAGACAGGGAGCTTCTGAGACTGACCACAGGAGATGATCCTGAGGTGAATTTCCGTTTTTCACCTGAGGGGCAAAAGATTGCGTATACCAGGAACAAAGACCTTTATGTTTATGACTTTTCTTCGAAGAAGGAGATCCGGCTTACATTTGATGCGTCTGACAGGATATATAACGGATACGCTTCATGGGTTTACATGGAGGAGATTCTCGACCGTCCGAGCCGCTACTCTGCATTCTGGTGGTCGCCCGACGGAAGCAGGATTGCTTACCTGAGGACTGATGAGACCGAAGTTCCCATCTTCACCCTTAACCGCCTGGATGAGGCTGACGGCATTCATGGAAAACTCGAACAGGTCCCATATCCGAAGGCCGGAGATCCGAATCCGAAGGTAAAAATGGGGATTGCCGATATTGAATCCGGAAGGACGACCTGGGTGAAAACGGATTATAATGTTGACCAGTATATTGCCTGGCCATTCTGGACGACTGACAGTAAAAAGCTTGCTGTTCAGGTTATAAACCGCGACCAGAACGAAATGAATATCATTCTTGCTGATCCCGCAACAGGTGATTATACGACAATATACAATGAGAAGCAGAATGCCTGGCTCGACTTTTACAAGGATATATATGTGATGAAGGACGGTTCAGGTTTCATTGTGAACAGCGTCAGGAACGGCTGGGAAAACCTGTATTACTACGGATGGAATGGAAATCTGGTTGTTCAGCTTACAAATTTTGATTTCAGGGTAAATGGGATCGAGCGTGTTGATGAGACAGCCGGTGTTGTTTATTTTACCGCCACCGGAACTGAATCGACCGACAACCATCTTTTCCGTGTGGGGCTCGACGGCAAGAACCTGCTGCAGATGACGAGTGGTCCCGGATCGCATTCTGTCAGCATATCGCCATTGGGTACCTGGCTTGTAGATACATGGAACAGCCTTGAAAGTGCAGGGTCGATAGTTCTCATTGATAAAAAAGGCAGACAGGTGATGGAGATACACAAATTTGATCAGCCTTCCTTTGATCCGTCAAAACATTCCAAAGCAGAGATGCTAAGGATTTCAACCTCTGACGGTCTGTTCCGGATGCCGGCAATAATAACTTATCCCATTGGTTTCGACCCTTCAAAAAAATATCCTGTCATTTTCAGGATATACGGAGGCCCCGATTCAAAGAATGTAACCAACAGGTGGCAGGGGGAAAACCCCTCATGGGATGCTCAGAACGGTATAATCACTTTTACTGTCGATCACAGGGGCTCGGGGCATTTTGGCAAGAGGGGACTTGATTATCTTCACCGCTGTCTTGGCAAGTGGGAGTTACTCGACTACCAGGATGCGGTAAAGTGGCTTCATTCAAAGCCTTTTGTGGATAAGGCAAGAATAGGGATTACCGGAAGTTCATACGGTGGTTACATGACCTGCATGGCGCTTACACGCGGGGCGGATTTCTGGACTCATGGATTTGCCGGATCGTCAGTCACCGACTGGAGGCTTTACGATGATGTCTACACTGAAAGATACATGGACACTCCGCAGGACAATCCCGATGGTTACAAGGACGGATCGTCGCTTACATGGGCAAAGAATCTTAAGGGGGAGTTGTATCTTACACATGGTGACCTTGACGACAATGTTCACATGCAGAATTCAATTTATCTGATCTCGCGCCTGCAGGATGAAGGAAAAACATTCAGTTTTATGCTATACCCTAATGGCCGTCATGGCTGGGGCGGGGCGAAGGCTTTTCATTCAAGGAACGAGGCAAACTATTTCTGGCTTGATAATTTCTTTGGGAAAGAAAAATAATTGCTATTTTGTGATGTTATTTTTTTCACACTAAACCTGAGTTATTTACTCCTAACCCTAAATTTGAAACAGATGGTTATTGGTATTCTAAAGGAATCCGGAGCCGAAAGGAGAGTGGCAATGCTTCCGGGAGAAGTTGCCATTCTTGTTAAACTTGGTGTCACGGTAAATGTCGAAAAGGGAGCAGGAATAAAAGCCTGGGTGTCTGACAGTGAGTACATATCAGCCGGCGCCTCTGTTGCGGAAAGGAATGATCTTATACCCGGATCGGCTTTCATCCTGTCGGTTAATCCTCCATCTGAGGATGATCTGCTGACATTTACCGGTGGACAGATCCTTTGCTGTGTTGTCAATCCGGCTGAGAACCGGGAATGGCTCGAGAAGGCAAGGGTAAGGGGACTCACCGTTCTGGCTCTTGATATAATACCAAGGACCACACGGGCCCAGTCGATGGACATCCTGTCGTCGATGGCAACTGTTTCAGGCTATAAGGCAGTGCTTGCTGCGGCATCAGTTCTTCCCGGGTTCTTTCCTATGTTTATGTCGGCTGCCGGGACCATAAAGCCGTCGAAGGTACTGATATTGGGAGCGGGAGTTGCCGGCCTTCAGGCTTTGGCCATTGCAAGGAAGCTTGGAGCGGTGGTAGAGGTCTTCGATGTAAGGTCTGCAGTTAAGGAGGAAGTAAAAAGCCTTGGAGGCAGGTTTATCGAAGTGGAGGGAGCGAAGGAAGACTCATCGGCCGGAGGTTATGCTGTAGAACAGACCGAAGAATTCAGACTGAAGCAGCAGGAGCTTATCCAGAAGCATGCTATTGCTTCTGATGTGGTTATAGCCACTGCTCAGATCCCCGGGAAAAAAGCCCCGGTGCTTATTCGGAAGGAAACGGTTCTAGCCATGAAACCCGGTTCGGTTATAGTTGATCTTGCTGCATGCTCGGGAGGCAATTGCGAATTGACCGAAAACGACAAAACAGTTGTTGTCAATGGGATTTCAATAATAGGGAAATCAGATTTCCCATCAGATATGCCTTCCGATTCGAGCAAGATGTTCGGATCCAATATAGTTAATCTTCTGAAGCTCATGATAGGAAAAGGCGGAGAGTTCAGTTTCAATCTTCAGGATGACATCATTTTCGGTACTACAGCAGTACACAAAGGAGAATACATAAGCGAAAGAGCAAAACAGTTAATCGGTTTAAAATAACAGGCATATGGAACAGTTTTCAGAATTCTTCCTCCGGAACAGGGAGGCAATATTCCTGGTTATCCTGTCGATATTCCTTGGAATAGAAGTTATCAGCAATGTTCCCGCTATACTTCACACTCCACTGATGTCGGGAGCCAATGCCATCCATGGAGTCGTTATCATTGGAGCAATAATAGTGATGGGGCATGCCGACACTACTGGTTCGATGATCCTTGGTTTTCTGGCAGTGGTACTTGGTACGCTAAATGTGGTAGGAGGCTTTGTGGTGACAGACAGGATGCTCGAGATGTTTAAAAAGAAGAAATGACAATCCGTTACTAATTTCCAAAACTATTCAAAATGAGCGGCACCTCTCAATTTCCTTTAGGAATTACAATACTCGAGATCATTTATATAGTGGCATCTGTCCTGTTTATTTTAGGTCTTAAGATGCTCAGCAATCCACGGACTGCAAGAAGGGGCAACATACTTGCGGCTTTCGGCATGGGTTTTGCCATTCTTGCGACCATATTTTTTCATAAGAAGGATGGCAGTCATATCGGTAACATACCCTGGATAATTGCTGCGATTGTTATCGGGACTATAATCGGCTGGATTATTGCAAGGAGGGTAAAGATGACAGCCATGCCTCAGCTGGTATCTTTCTTTAACGGGATGGGAGGTGCGGCAGCAGCTCTTATTTCGTTGATGGAGTTTCCCCATATAAGCGCCGAACTGGTTGCCAGGACAGGGATGGCCAACGGACAGGTTCTTGCAATTCTTATAGCTCTCATTATAGGCTCGGTTTCTTTTGCCGGAAGCATGATTGCCTTCGGAAAGCTCGACGGCTGGATAGGGGATATGAGGGTAAAGGCAATGAAGTATGTGAACCTGACGATACTTTTTTTGCTTCTGGCATCGGTAGTTTATGTTATGACACGCGATGTTCAGGCAAGTTCTGAACTTACTTCACTGATCTATATCATTCTGGGCGTTTCACTTGTTTACGGAGTTCTGTTTGTAATGCCGATAGGAGGGGCTGATATGCCCGTTGTAATATCTCTTCTGAACTCCTTTACGGGTGTGGCTGCTGCAATGGGAGGATTTCTCTACAACAACCAGGCAATGCTGACCGGAGGCATACTGGTGGGATCTGCAGGTACCATACTTACCATTCTTATGTGCAAAGCCATGAACCGGTCACTGCTGAATGTTATTGTAGGTGTGTTCGGGGGTGGCGGGAGTTCTGTTGCAGGTGAAGCAGGAACAGTAAAGGAGATCAATCTGTCGGACGCTGCTGTCCTGTTAAGTTATTCAAAGAGGGTGGTTATAGTTCCGGGTTACGGACTTGCTGTTGCGCAGGCCCAGCATATCTGCCACGAGCTGGATAAATTGCTGGAGGAGAAGGGTGTGGAAGTCAGATATGCAATTCACCCTGTGGCCGGAAGGATGCCCGGACATATGAATGTGCTCCTTGCCGAGGCTGACGTTCCTTACGAGCAGCTTGTAGAAAGCGATGAGATAAATCCCGATCTTCCCAATACGGATGTTCTTATTGTTATCGGAGCAAATGATGTGGTAAACCCGGCGGCAGAAGATGATCCTTCGAGTCCCATTTACGGCATGCCTATTATAAAAGCGCGTGATGCAAAGAACGTCATCGTGATGAAAAGAGGAATGGGCAAGGGCTATGCAGCCATAGAGAACATGCTCTTTTTTAACGACAGGACAAGGATGCTTTTCGGAGATGCCAAAAACACCCTGCAGGCTCTTGTCAATGAGATCAAAAACCTGTAAAATGTCAGTTTACTATCAATAATGTCTTCTCATGCTGAAAAACTTCTGAGTCTTAGATCTGCCATGAAGGCAGACGGGATTGACATTTATATAATTCCCAGTTCTGATCCCCACCTTGGAGAATACATACCTGAACACTGGCAGATAATCAAATGGCTAACAGGCTTTACGGGCTCTGCAGGTACTGTTGTGGTTACTGAGTTCCATGCGGGATTATGGACCGATTCCAGGTATTTTATACAGGCTGCCAGGCAGCTGTCCGGTTCGGGATTTGAATTCATGCGTCCCGGTCAGTACCAGAGGAACGATTATATGGATTTTATTGCCGATAATGCCGGAAAAGAAATGAAAATCGGATTTGACGGCAGGATATTTCCTGTCTCCTCTTTCAGAAGGCTTGAAAAGAGACTTGAAGGGAAAAATATGATTTTTAAGACCAGCTGCGATTTAATATGGCCGTTGTGGCCAGACCGCCCGGCCATGCCTTTCTCAGCAGCCTTTGATCATGCGCTGGAATATTCCGGTAAGGGAAGAGCAGAAAAGCTTGGCGAAGTGAGGGACCGGATGAAGAGAGCCGGTGCCGCATACCATCTTTTATCTTCCCCCGACGACATAATGTGGCTTCTGAATATCAGGGGCAATGACTTGAAATACAGTCCGCTGTTGTTGTGCTTTGCACTAGTGGGGCTGGAACAGGCGCTGCTTTTCATTGATCAGGCAAAGATACCGCCAATGCTTGCAGCTGAATTTGACAGGCTTGGAATAGTTATACTGCCTTATGATGAAGCTTCTGAGATAATTCAGGAAGTCATCGAAGGGGAGTCTGTCATGTTTAACCCTCAGAACACATCGGTTGATTTATTCCGGGCACTGACAAAAATGTCGGGGTCCGTCGAGGGAATCAGCATCCCGGCCGGGTTGAAATCGGTTAAGAACCCGACAGAGATAGCAAATATCGGAAAGGTGATGATCAGGGACGGCGTTGCACTTACGAGGTTCTTCCACTGGTTCGGTAGTAACCATGGAATCACTGAAATGTCTGAAGATCAGCTTTCTGAAAAGATTGATGAATTCAGGGCAGAACAGGAAGGATTTTTAAAACCTTCGTTTGAGACCATAGTGGCTTTCAATGAGAATAGCGCCCTTCCGCATTACCATGCAGAAAAAGGTTCGGGAGCAGAGATAGGGGACAGGGGAATACTTCTTGTTGATTCAGGAGGTCAGTATCCCGGAGGTACTACCGATATTACCAGAACAATTGCAATCGGGATCCCGTCGGCTCAGCAGATTTCCGACTTTACACTTGTCCTGAAAGGCCACATCAATCTTGCTCTCAGTAAGTTTCCGGAAGGAACAAGAGGTTATCAGCTTGACCTGGTTGCACGGAGAGCAATGTGGGGCTCCGGAATGAATTATGCCCATGGAACCGGTCATGGAATTGGATACTGTCTCAATGTTCATGAAGGACCCCAGAGCATCAGCCCGGCTGATAACAAGACTGCCATAGAGGAAGGAATGCTTACATCAAATGAACCGGCGATTTACAGGGAGGGGGAATATGGGATCAGGACGGAAAATCTCATTCTTTGCTACAGCGATGAAGAAACTGAGTTCGGAAAGTTTCTAAGATTCGAGACCATTTCATTATGCTATATAGATAAGTCGCTTATTGACAAGTCGCTGCTCGATCGAACTGAGACAGACTGGCTCAATGCCTATCATGCTGAAGTCTTTGACAAGCTTGGCCCTCATTTGTCAGACGACGAGAAGATCTGGCTCAGGGAAAAAACAGAGCCAATATAGTTGCTGACCGGTTCCCTTCATTTTCTTTACCCATTCCCCGGCACCTTCCTTAATAATTTTTGTGGAGGTGGGCGTGGGGAGTATTTTACCTTATAACATCCATAATCTGCGACAAGTCGATAACAGGGAATTCCGTGATTCTCAGACGTGCACTTCCATAAGGGACCAGTTCAATGATTTCATTGGAGCTCTCAGGTTTCACAGGACTTTCAGGGGGAATATCGGCAGAGTTATCCTTCAATGTCCATCCCGGTATGAGCATGCCCCTGGTTTTTATGATCACCGGGGCATCCTGTTCCCAGGGCAGGTACCTGGCCGAGTCGGTTGACCAGATCATATCACCCCTGTCGGCAAAGGGATATTTCCCGGGTTCTCCTGAAATGACCTTGATTCCTCTTTTCAGGTTGTTCCTGTCAGTCATAAGTCCGTAGTTCCATGGGGTAAGCGGATTAATCTCCCAGTCGACGCTTCCCATGTATCCGAAATTATCGTAATTGATTTTGACACTTTTGTATTCTTTTCCTATCCTGAGAGAGAAATAAAGGGGGCCTCTTAGCAGCGATAAGGAATTATTGTATCTGTTCTCAGCTCTTATATCCATAGGCAGTTCCAGTGTGATTACCTCATCAGGATCCCAGCGGGAAAAGATTTGAGCAGTCGCTCCGCCTTTTTCGTATAATATCTTGTCCTTATAGCTTATCACGGCAGTGTCGGCCCAGCCGGGAATTCTCATATAGAAGGAGAACCTGACAGGTTTGTCTGACATTATCCTGAATCGGATCTTCCCGTCGAAGGGATAATTTGTTTCTTCGGTTATTTCCACAGGCTGACCTTTCCCGACCAGTGCCTTCACGGTTGAAGGTCCGTAAGCCACTGCGATCAGACCGTTGTCGTTTGTTGACATCCAGAGGTTTGAAACGAATTTTGGCCATCCCTGGTGCATGTTTGCAAGGCAGCATGCGAAATTAGGCATCAGTCCGTAAATATTGGAATAGTCGCCGTTGGTGCTCCAGGCTCTTTTTTCTCCGTTAACCACTACCTGGTTTGACTGCTGGTCGTACTGGTGGGCCCACATGTCGGGTGTTGTTGTTCCCGGAAGTGCGTTGTAGGTAAGAAGTTCCAGTCTGTCGGCCAGCCTGTTGTCGCCGAAGATTGCAAATAATTCCTCAAGCGAATACATGTATTCCACCACGGCACACAGCTCTGTTCCGCGGTCGGGCGATTTTCCCGAGAGATGTTCGTCGCCCGAGAATCTTCCTCCGGCCTGTCCGTGATTGAGGTCATATTTTTCGATCCCGTCAAACACGGCATCACTGAATCTCCTTTCTCCCGATTGCTGATACCACAAACCCGGATATTTGATTGCCATCGCGTTATTCACAACATGAGCAGTAAGACCGTCGGGTCCCCAGTTGAGCGGAATTTTCTTTTCGGCTGATGCTGCTGAGTCCCATGGGAACTTTTCAAAGTAGGAAGTCCAGTCATAGCTGTTGTTTTGTATGGAGCTTATCACCTCAAGTATCCATGGTTCTTTTGTTTGCCGGTACAGCCAGTAGCCTGTGACTGCATTTTCCATGGCTCTGACGCCCCGCCAGTCCTTATCGGGCCAGTCGGGAGGCGTATCGTGAAGGTATCTGAAGTATTTCTTTAGCACATCGAGAGCCCTGACATCGCCTGTTGCTTCATAATATTGCATTAGAACCTTGTTTGCCACCGCCAGCGGCCACCTGTCCTTGTTTTTTGAAGGCCCGTACCAGCCGGTGTCGGCGCTGCTTGAGATTATCGGCTCGATCCATTCTTTTACCTTGTCCTTGAGCCTTTCATCATCCAGAAGATAAGCCAGGGGCACCAGGCCGTCGAGGAAATAAGGGCCTCTTTCCCAGGTTTCGCCTTCTCCTCCGCGCCACGACGAATTGACAAGGTCGGGCCAGAAGTCGTCAACATGACCGGTCAGTCCTCCCGCCTGGGCTTCGAGCTGGTCCCTGAGCCAGCCTTCGGGTTTTACTGAACCGAGAGGCAGTTTTATGTATGCATTCCGGATTAGCGGTTCGGGATTGCCGGGATAGTTGCTGTTATTCATATTGGAAGTGCATCCTGCAGAGAGCAGGGCGATTATGAACGTTCCCGCCAGTTTTGTCTTTTTCATTTGCCTCTTATTTGTGATGAAATTCCCAGATCTTCTTAATTTCAGGATTTATGCTACTGCCAATTTCCACGGCCTCGAATACCTGGATCATATCGAACCAGGCGACTCCCTTGCCGGGCATCCTGAGAACAGGATTCACCCGTGGTGAAGCAATCGAGTCACCCGGAATTGTAACGGATGTTACAAATTGGTTCCAATCATTGCCGGGAATGAAGCTCTTTTTCCCATAATCACCAAGTCCGATCTCGAAAACAGGACCCTTTTTATCAGGATTCATATCAGAATCGGTTTTTGCCCAAACTGACAGGATGTAAGTTTTCCCCTTTTCTATTCTGACAGGAAAGAATCTGAGTCTTGTGCCGCCATTTTGCCTAGGGGTTATCATTCTCAGGGCGTGGGTCCCCTCAATGTGTTCCCTTGTGTCGAGGAAACAGGTGGATCCGCGGTCGCCTTCGTTCCATGAATAACACGAGGATGGCACACCCGGACTTGATATATCCTCGAATCCCGGATCGAGTATAAGGTTATCCCTGTAAGGTTTGAAAACTTCCTTAGCCGGATTTACAGAAACAAGGTATACCTGTGACCCGAAGGATGAGAGATAGTCGGATATGGTGTTGCCATTCAATCTGATCAGCCTGTTTTCGAAGAGAACTCTTGCCTGACCTGTGGTTTTCCCGTAGATTCCAATGTCGACCTTTCGCGGCGCTCCGGCCTTGTTTACTGCAATTACCATCAGCCTGCCCTCGTGAAGGGTTGATGTGACAATGACGTCTCCTGTAGAAGAGGAAACGGGAAAAGGCTTCTCATCCGACAGAAGCCATGGGGTCATTTCAGCAATTTCCATAGCCATTCTTCCGCATTCGTTCCAGGCGGCTGTTGATTTTGGGAAGGAATTAAGACCGTGTCTGATGAAGTACTGGATTCCTCTGGCACCGTTAACTATCGACTGAAAGGTCATAGTCCTCATTTCCTGGATTGTAGGTTCCCGCTGCCACCATTCACCACCGCCGAAAGCCTGGGGAACTATCCAGACTGGTTTCCTCCCTTCAAAAGAGTTTCTCAGTTGCCGGGCAACTTCACCAGCCTGGTTAACTGATCCATTCGGGACAGGATAGGGGTCGGCCATTACTATATCCATGCAATCAGCGTATTTCAGGGCAGAAGAGAAAGGCGCCATAAAAACGATTGAGACCGGATGCCATGGATCGGCTTCTTTTATGGTTCTGTAGATTTCTTCGAGTGTGGAGGGAGGTATATTGAATCCGTTGGGTTCGTCGGAGATGTACCAGGCAAGCAGGGCCGGATGATCCATGAACGTCCTGATCTCATTCAGCAGCCTTTCCTTTTTTTCCTGGTCCGAAATTCCTTCGATTTGAGAGGAAACCCCACCGCCGCCCGAAACCGAAAGGAGGTTATAATGGACCTTCATGCCGAGTTCAGCGCATCTGTCCATATAAGCTTTTCTTTCTCCGAAATTTTCAGGAAGGATCTTCTGGTAGGGAGACATCATATTGAATCCTTTTACCACTTCTTCTTCGGCAAGCGTCTGCTGAACAGGTGAGTAGCAGTAGAATCCGAACGGGAAGAAGTCCCTGTTGTTTACAATAAGCCCGCCTGTCAACCGGTCGGTCTTTACTTCGTTTGCCTTGTGCTGAAGGATGATCAGTTCGCAGGAAGCACTGTAGAGGGAACCTCCTGAAGCCACAATTTCAGCGGTGACATTGTAGAAGCCCGGATTAAGGCTAATGGTGAAAGGTATGATTGAAATCCGTTTACCCGGCACGCCTTTCCAGGTGGCCAATTCATCACCGCCGGCCTTCAGCGATACCTGAAGAGTCCGGTTCACAAGCGGCTGTGGAAGATGCATCAGCATTTCCCCGTTTCTTTCTGTAGAATAGAAGCTCAGCCTTGTGTTCATTTTTACGGACCCGGTATCGATTTTTTGGCAGAAGGTCTCAGAAAGCGAACAAAGTAAGAAAGTTGCAAGAGCCAGTATCAGTTTTTTGCGCATAACAGGAGCTTGAAAGATCCGGACGGAAATCCGGACCACTAAAATTAATGACTTTCCGCAAAAAATCAATAAGCTGCGGGAATACCTACAGTACTTATCCGTCGGGGCAAAGTATCGGCAGGGCTGGGCATTGCCCCGTCTTACGTTGATCATTTGAAAACAATCCTGATTCTGATCTTGTCTTCTGTTGTTTTTCCGTTAGAGATGGCCGGTTTCCATTCAGGGCCTTCTTTCAGAAGCCTGATGGCTTCTTCAGAAAATATTCTGCCCGGACTTCTCACAACTTCAATGCTGTCGATTTTTCCATCCACCTTAACCCTGAAGGATAGAACTACAACATTTTTCTGACCGGAAGTTATTGTATCAGGTATTACCATGTTTTCAGATATATACCTGTTGAATTCCTTATGTCCGGTGACGGGAACCGGGGGACTGTAACCCGCATCAGAAACCCCGGTATCCGATGTGTTGCCGCTTACGCCGTAACCTACCACAACGACCTCATTCAGAGCCAGGGCCGAAGGATCGAGCTTTATCTCATTGCCGGCGCCGTGTAATGGTTTGAATTCTTTGGAATCCATTCCCAGGTAGCTGGCAACCAGTATCATATCAGGGCTGATGACGCCTTCGACGACAAAATTGCCGTTCTCGTCCGAAACCGTTCCATGTTTTGTGCCTTTTATTAATATGGTAGCTCCCGGTAAAGGCAGGTTATCTTCCGATGAAATAACTCTTCCGCTTATAGTTCCGGAAGGCAAGGCTGACCTGTCAGCAGAGGCAGCTTTTGCCTTCGCGCTCTTTTCAGCCATAACCGCCGGCCGTGCTTCCTGAATTTCAACTTGTCGGACCGCATCATGGGCAACGGCAATTTCTTCTTTCTTAATTGTTTCCTGTGGTTTGTCCTTTCCCGGTGCAGCCTGGTCATCTGCCATAACCAAAGGCTGGTTTGCTCCTGGCTCACTTGTGAACGGAGCGCTTGCAACTGCCTCGCCTGCTTCCGGTTCAACAATCTCCTTTAAAGGCTCTTCTTTCTGGATAGTAATCTCCCCAGGCCTGGTTTCGGGTTGATTATAGGCGATTTCTTCGATCCGGTTATCCGTCCGTTTGAGCAGCAGGACTACAGAAATGGCCATAAGGATTGTAATTGAAGCTGCAACTGAGTACCAAAGCTTTCTATGACCGCCAGAGACGCGTCTTCTGATCATCCTGTTCAATTCTTCAATATCTCTTTCAGCAGCTTCAGGATCAATATTGCTGAAGCCTTCAGATGCTTCTTCGGCAAAAGGATCCTTTTGAAGCTCCCTTTCAAAGGCATTCCTTTCCTTCTCAGTCATTTTTTCCGAATGATAGCGGAGGAAATCAGGTCCGTTATTCTTGCCGTTTTTATTCTTTTCTGACATTTTTACTTTCAAGACAAATTTTGAGATTTCTTTTGCCGTTCTGAAGATGGCTTTTCACCTTTTTCTCATCAATACCAAGGTCTGCCGAGATCTCATGGTAGCATCTGTCGTTATAATAGAATTGTCTGATGCAGCTTCTCTGTTCCTCATTGAGCCTCTTGATGCAGTCCTCAATGGCTTCGTTAAGAGATAGCTGCTCATCCTCTTCATCCAAAGGATGCAAAGCAGCTTCATTTTCCATAAAGACCCGGGGGTCATTAAGCCAGTCGTTGAGTTTTTCTTTTGCTGATCTGTCGGACCTTATCTGCATAAGGCAGAAATTTTTTGCCACCACGTGCAGCCAGCTTCTGAAGCTGACGATATCGTGCCTTGGGACTTCTGTTATGAGCTTTTCAAATATCTGCATCACAGCGTCCTTTGCCTCTTCATTGTTTTTCAGGTATTTGAGACAAACCCCGTAGACCAGGTGTATATATCGGGAATATAGTTCCCCGAGAATCTTAAGGTCACCCCCGGAGCGGAATTCGCTAAGCAATTCCTCATCCTGCGCAACAGGGTGTTCCCTGACTCTCGACCTGAAAAGCATATTAATAATACAATCAATAAATTCCGGAACCGGCTGCCGGGATGCATTTTCGGCAAGAGAGACCTCCTCCGGAGCTACTCAAAGATAGGATAAATGCGATAAAGTCCATTTCTCTTTATGGAATTACATTAACTGATGCATCCTGTAGAAAATTACTAATCCGAAAAATATACAATTATGAAAAAGCGACTTTCAATTTTGGCAATTTTGTTTGCAGCATCTGTGATGCTGGTGTTTTCGCAGAAAACGGTTATCACCGGAAAAGTTATGGACTCGGCAGCCATGCCCCTGGCCGGGGTAAGTGTTACAGTAAAGGGAAGCAGCAGCGGCACGGCAACGGATAAGGGCGGCAACTACCGGATAGAGGTTGAGCAGGGCGACGACTATCTCTCATTTTCCATGATCGGATTTGTGACGGTAACCGAAAAAATAAAAGGCCGGGCAATCATCAATGTGATTATGTCTGAAGACAAAGTGGCGCTTGACGAGGCAATGGTCATCGGCTATGGCGCCGGAAAGCAAAAATCTGCGTGGTACAGGACTGAGGCGGCTCCTGCTTATGCATTGAGTTCCCGTGACGGATTTTCAAGACATGCCGGCGCCTTTAACACAGAAGGTTATGCTGCAACCAATGAGAACGGGTTCAGGAGTGTGAGAAGTAATCCGCTTAGCACATTTTCCATTGATGTTGACAATGCTTCGTGGTCGAACATAAGAAGGTTCATCAACAATGGGGCTCTTCCTCCCCCGGAAGCTGTGAGGATTGAGGAGATGATCAACTTCTTCAGGTATGATTATCCCGGGCCTGAAGGCATCCATCCGTTTTCGGTCACTTCAGAACTGTCGGTGTGTCCATGGAACAGGAATCATCAGCTTCTTCTTGTTGGGCTGAAAGGAAAGAGCATTGACAAATCATCTCTTCCTCCATCCAACATTGTTTTTCTGATTGATGTTTCAGGCTCGATGAGTTCGCCTGATAAGCTTCCGCTTCTCAAATCGGCATTCGGACTTCTGGTTAATGAACTCAGGCCGCAGGACCGTGTTGCCATAGTAGTTTACGCGGGAGCTGCCGGACTTGTGCTTGAATCGACTCCCGGGAACAGGAAAAACGAGATAATGAATGCGATAGCCAATCTTGAGGCAGGGGGTTCGACTGCCGGAGGGGCAGGACTGAAGCTTGCCTATGAAGTTGCAACCAACAATTTCATGGAAGGCGGCAACAACCGGATCATTCTTGCAACCGATGGTGATTTCAACGTGGGTGAATCGAGCAATGGGGGGATGGAGAGACTGGTAACTGATTACCGCGACCGCGGGATTTTCATGACGGTGCTTGGTTTCGGCATGGGAAACATAAAGGATGACAAGATGGAGATAATAGCAGATAAGGGGAACGGCAATTACTCATATATTGACAATCTTCAGGAAGCGAGGAGAGTCCTTGTGAAGGAATTCGGAGGCACTCTGTTCACAATAGCGCGGGATGTCAAGTTCCAGATTGAGTTTAATCCTGCCAAGGTACAGTCGTACAGGCTGATAGGATATGAGAACCGGCTTTTGAACGAGGAGGATTTCAACGACGACAGGAAAGATGCGGGAGAAATGGGTTCGGGGCACAATGTTACGGCTCTGTATGAGCTTGTGCCTGCCGGAACAGAAGATGGAACTCCTGCGGTCGATCCCTTGAAATACCAGGCCAATCAGGAGGCGAGGTCGGGAAAAATCCTGTCAGATGAATTCCTTACAATCAAGATACGCTACAAAAAGCCTGAAGGATCATCGAGTGTGCTGCTTGAAAAGGCTGTAAGAGATTATGCACGGCACACTGATGACGCTTCAGATAACCTGAGGTTTGCTGCAGCTGTTGCGGAGTTCGGAATGATACTCCGCGATTCGGAATTCAAAGGAAGTTCATCGGTTGAAGAAGCTGTCAGGCTGGCCAGGTCGGCCCGTGGAGATGACAACGACGGCTACAGGTCGGAGTTTATACGGTTGATGGAGGTGGCACGGGACCTGGGGGTTATGGCTGAAAGGTAAAAGGTGAAGGGCTAAACGGACAGAAGCTGGCAGGTGGCAGTAAGGAACTGGTATTCGGTACCAACTACAAGTGACTACTGACAGGTGACCCCTGATGACCATGGCGGGTAAAGCCGGCAACCCGCCTTTGCTAAAGCTATGGCGGGCAATGCCGGCAAACCAGACACAGTCTTACCCCTTCAGGAACTTATCAATTTCCTTTGCTGTCTTTCTTCCCGATGCAATGGCGTTTACAACCAGGCTGGCTCCGGAAACCGAGTCACCAGCAGCAAAAACCTTGTTCACGCTTGTCATGCAGCTGCCGTTTGTCCTGATGTTCTTTCTTTCATTCAGTTCAAGTCCAAGTTCCGACACAAGACCATCAATTACAGGATGGACAAATCCGAGTGCGAGCAGGACAATGTCTGCTTCTTTGATCTGTATTGTATCGTTAACCGGTTTCATAGAGTATCCGCTGCCATTTCTTTCCCAGATAACATCCTCGACCTCAATCCCCTTAATCCGGCCATCTTCACCGATGAATCTCCTGGTTGACAGGCTCCAGATCCTTTCGACGCCTTCTTCATGGGAGGTGGAGGTCTTTAGTGTTTTTGCATAGTATGGCCATGGATTGTCCTGAGTCCTGAAAACAGGAGGTTTGGGAAGAATCTCAATCTGCGTAACGCTGGCTGCTTTCTGCCTTATTGCTGTACCAACGCAATCTGAACCGGTATCACCGCCGCCCAGGACAACAACCTTCAGGCCTTCGGCATTCAGAGGATTGTCAGAAACATGCATCTGGCCGGAATTGACCCGGTTCTGGTATGAAAGAAAGTCGACGGCGAAGTGGATTCCGCTCAGGTCTCGTCCTTCCATCCTGAGGTCGCGGGGATGTCCGGCACCGATGGCAATGCAGACTGCATCGTAGTTATTAACAACATCTTGGGCCGGAATATCCTTTCCAACGGCAACTCCCGTCCGGATTGTCAATCCCTCCTCTGTCATCAGGTTCAGGCGCCGGTCTATGACAGCCTTGGTCAGCTTGAAATCGGGAATTCCGAACCTGAGAAGGCCGCCTGCCCTGTCATCTTTCTCAAAGAGGGTGACCGAATGCCCGACCTTGTTCAGAAGATCGGCTGCAGCCATGCCTGCCGGGCCGCTTCCTATAATAGCAACTGTTTTGCCACTTCTTTTGGATGGAGGCGACGGTTTTATATATCCTTCGGCAAAGGCTTTTTCAGCTATTGCGACCTCGTTTTCCCTTATAGTAACTGGTTCCTGGTTGATATTCAGGACACAGGAGTGTTCGCACAGGGCGGGACAGATCCTTCCGGTAACCTCGGGAAAGTTATTTGTTGCGTACAACCTGTCGTAGGCTGCTTTCCAGTCTCCCCTGAAAAGCATGTCGTTCCATTCGGGTATCAGGTTGTCAACAGGACATCCCCAGTGGCAGAATGGAATCCCGCAGTCCATACACCTGGAAGCCTGAAGCATCCTGTCCTCGCTGTTCAGTATCTGCTCAACCTCGCTGTGGTCATTTATTCTTTCATTTACAGGCCGGTTGCCTGCTTCCTTCCTTTTAATTTTCAAAAATCCTGTAACGTCTCCCATTTTTAAAGGTTTTAATAATGCCTTGTCTTGCAATTATTACTGTTTGTCATCTATCAGCCCCGGCTGGCGGGGTTGGGGCATGGTATCTATACACCGCTTATCTCAAGGTCCAGTTCGACGCTGGCAATTTTCTTCTTCAATTCCTCAAGTTTCTGTTCTTCAATCACCTTCTTGTAGTCGTAGGGGATAACCCTGATGAACATGGGCAGGTAACTTTCAAAATCATCCAGTATGGCTTTCGCTTTTTGGCTGGAAGTGAAGTAAAAGTGCCTGCTGATCAGGTCTCTTAGTTCATTTATGTCATTCTTTTCTTCAACCAGCGATAATTCGACCATCCCCATGTTGCAGTAGTAATCGAAATTGGATGATTCATTTAACACATAAGCGATACCACCGCTCATTCCTGCTGCAAAATTACTTCCCGTGCTTCCGAGTACGACAACACGTCCGCCTGTCATATACTCGCAGCAATGGTTTCCCACACCCTCCACAACGGCAACGGCGCCGCTGTTCCTGACTGCGAATCTCTCTCCTGCAACTCCCGAAATGTAGGCTTCGCCTCTTGTGGCTCCGTACAATACTGTGTTTCCAATAATTATGTTTTTATCGGATTCAAAAGTTGATCCGGCAGGAGGGACTACTATGATCCGTCCGCCTGAAAGTCCCTTGCCCAGGTAATCGTTTGATTCGCCTTCAAGATGAAATTCAATTCCGGGAACGAGGAAAGCGCCGAAACTCTGACCGGCGGACCCTCTGAAAGAGCACTTTATGGTGCCCTCAGGCAATCCTTCGGAACCGTATAGAGATGCGATCTTTCCTGACAGCATTGCTCCGGTTGTTCTGTTGGTGTTTTTGATTATGCCTGTTATTTTCACTGGTTCCCTTTCTGATATTGCCCTTTCTGCCTTTGAAATCAGTTCGTTATCCAGTATATTCCCGAGTTTGCTTTCCTGTTGTTCTACGCAGTGCATATCAAATTTTGCTGCTTCCGGGGGAAGACGAAGCATCCCTGAAAGATCAATGTTCCGGGTTTTCCAGTGATTAACTTCCGGATTTCTCTCGAGCAGATCGAATCTGCCGATAACCTCATCAAGGCTTCTGAATCCCATGTCTGCAAGCTGTTCTCTGACACCTTCTGCAAGGAAACTAAAGAAGTTGACCAGGTATTCTGCTTTTCCGAGGAATCTCTTTCGGAGTTCGGGATTCTGGGTGGCGATACCGGCCGGACAGGTATTGAGATGGCATTTACGCATCATCACACATCCGAGGACTATCAATGCGCTGGTTGAGAATCCGAATTCCTCAGCTCCGAGCAAAGCTGCAATGACGATATCCCTGGGAGTCTTAAGCTGTCCGTCGGCCTGCAGGGTCACCTTTTTGCGAAGGTTGTTCATCACCAGTGTCTGCTGTGTTTCGGAAAGGCCAAGCTCGAGAGGGATACCGGCATGTTTGATCGAGGATGCCGGACTTGCCCCTGTTCCGCCTTCATATCCGCTTATGGTTATCAGATCGGCTCCTGCTTTTGTGACTCCGGCAGCAATTGTCCCGACTCCGCTTGCGGATACAAGCTTGACGCTTATCCTTGCTTTGGGATTCACATTTCTGAGGTCAAAAATAAGTTGAGCAAGGTCTTCTATCGAGTAGATATCGTGGTGAGGCGGGGGCGAAATAAGGGTGATACCCGGGATGGAATACCTGGTCTTGGCGATTATCTTGTCGATTTTGTGTCCGGGAAGCTGACCGCCTTCTCCGGGTTTTGCCCCCTGTGCAATTTTTATCTGGATCTCATCCGCATTTACAAGGTATTCGGTAGTTACCCCGAAGCGGCCACTTGCCACCTGTTTTATAGCGCTTCTGGCTGATTGACCGTCAGGCATCGGCCTGAACCTTCTGGGATCCTCGCCTCCTTCTCCGGTATTGCTTCTTCCTCCGATCCGGTTCATTGCTAAGGCGATTGTTTCATGAGCTTCCCGGCTTATGGAACCGAACGACATTGCTCCGGTCACAAAACGCTTCATTATTCTTTCAGCAGGTTCAACTTCCTCAATGGGAATAGGATTCCGCCTCGTCTTTAATAATCCTCTCAGAAAGAGAGGAGCAGCAGTATCGGCATCAGCCCTGCGAGTGTATTCCCTGAATTTTTCCCTGTCCTTTGTCCTTGTGCTCCATTGAAGAAGAGCTATTGTCTCGGGATTCCAGGCATGTTTTTCGCCGTACTTTCTGTAAGCATATATTCCTTCCGTATGGATCTCAGGGATCAGGTTATCCACAAAAGCCTTCCGGTGGGGGATAAGGACTTCTTCAGCGATCTCATCCATCCCTATGCCTCCGATTCTTGTGGTCGTCCCTGCGAAATATCTGTCAATAACCTCAGGATGAATACCCACAGCCTCGAATATCTGGGACGATCTGTAACTTCTGAGAGTGCTGATCCCCATTTTTGACATGATTTTGAGTATCCCCTTGTTGATTGAGTTTATATAGTTTTCTTCAGCTTTCTGGTAGTCGAGCTGGATAGCCTTGTCCTTAACAAGGCGGTCGATAACTGCAAAGCTGAGATAGGGATTGATTATGCTGGCGCCGTAGCCGAAAAGCAGAGCAAAATGCATAACCTCCCTGGGTTCTGCCGATTCGACCACTATATCTATCTGCATCCTTTTTCGCCTGGAGATCAGATAGTGATGTACTGCCGATACAGCCATCAGGGAAGGAATTGCTGCCTTGTCCCGGTCGAGGCCCCTGTCGGAGAGGATAATATAATTTTTTCCTTCATCAACAGCTTTTTCAGCATCTGAGCATATCTTTTCAACAGCCTCCTCCAGGGCCTTCCCGCCGCCTGAGGCTTCGAAGTGCATTGGCAGGGTGGCTGACGAGAATCCCTTGTAGCGCAGGTTTTTAACAACCTGGAAATAGGTGTTTGAAATAACGGGATTCCTGAACCGGACCATCTTGACATGATCCGGCGACTCATCAAGGAGATTCTGCTGGAGTGAACCAAGATATCCTGAAAGTGTCATTACCAGTTCTTCCCTTATCGGATCGATGGGAGGGTTTGTAACCTGGGCAAACATCTGCTTGAAATAATTGAAAAGCCGGTATGTCTTGTGCGAAAGCACTGCCACAGGTACGTCGTTTCCCATTGAGCTTATTGGCTCTTTGCCTGTCGCTGCCATCTCTTTGATCAGCCGGTCCGTCTCCTCCGGGGAATAGTTGAATGAAGTGATATACTTCTGGTAGAGGTTGCCCATGTCGGGCGTGATAATATGCCCGGTTTCAATTTCCTCGAGCCTGACCATGTTTTGTTCTATCCATTTGCCGTATGGAAAATCGCCGGCCAGTTTGGCTTTAAGCTCGGGATCGCTGTATATCTTGCCTTTTTTTGTATCGACAAGCAGCATTTTTCCGGGTTTAAGACGGCCTTTTTTCTTTATCTCCTCTGGTCTGAATTGAAGTACCCCGGCTTCAGATCCCATCACTATCAGATCGTTATTGGTAAGAACATATCTTGAAGGCCTTAGTCCGTTCCGGTCGAGCATCCCGCCGATATAACGGCCGTCCGAAAAAATAAGTGATGCCGGTCCGTCCCATGGTTCCATAAATGTGGAATGGTAATGATAGAAATCACGGAGCTCGGGAGGAATGGGATTTTTGGCATTTATTGATTCCGGGATAAGGATTGACATGGCATAGGGAAGAGACTTTCCGCTCATAAGCAGGAATTCCAGCACGTTGTCGAGAGATGCCGAGTCGCTTTTTTCGGGTTCGATTACCGGGAAAATCTTTTCAAGGTCGCCAAGTACATCCGATTTCAGGATAGATTCCCTTGCTTCCATCCAGAACCTGTTACCCTTTATTGTATTTATCTCACCGTTATGTCCGAGAACCCTGAAAGGTTGGGCAAGGTCCCAGCTTGGAAAGGTATTCGTACTGAACCGGGAGTGAACCAGGGCAATAGCACTCTGAAGCCGCTCGTCATTCAGGTCGGAAAAATACTCGCTGAGTTGAATGGATGTAAGCATGCCTTTATATACAAGTACTCTGGTTGACAGACTTGGTATGTAGAAGAAATTTTTCTGACTGATTCCTGAATCCCTGATAGTTTTCTCAACCCGTTTACGGATTATGTAAAGTTTCCTTTCGAGTTCTTCCTGGGTGAGATCTGCTCCAAGAAGGATCTGTCTGATCTCAGGCTCGGTGGACTTGGCAATTTCACCTATGGTTGAATTATCTCTTGGAACTTCGCGGAAGCCAATGAAATCCACTCCCTCTTCTTTTATAATGTTTAACAGGATGCTGGTACACAGTCCGGCGTCATCGGGATTTTTCGGCAGGAAAACAAGTCCGGTTCCGAATTGACCCTCGGGTGGAACCGGATATCCCTGGATCAGGTAGAAATCCCTTGGGATCTGAATCATCACGCCGGCGCCGTCGCCTGTCTTGCTGTCGGCACCCTCGGCTCCCCTGTGAGTCATATTCCTGAGGATGTCGAGCCCCATTGTTATGATAGAATGGGATTTCCTCCCATGGATATGTGCGACAAATCCTATGCCGCAGCTCCCGTGTTCAAATTCCTGGTTGTAAAGTCCTTCACTGGTTGGCCGTTCTGTTCTCATCTTTGAAATATTAGTCTGTTCTTCCATATTTTTCACAAAAAAACCGTTCCCTGCTTGCGAAGAGAACGGTTATCCCTAATCCTATGAAAACACCATTCTCAGTCAGTACCGGTAAAACCTGACGACTAAGAAGGGGATATTTGAGTTGATGTACACAGTTATGCTTGTTTTAATTCGGTGACAAATGTATAATAAAACTTTCATTCTGTAATACGAAATCACAAAAAAATTAATAAAAATCACAAAAAATGAAATAAAGTTATTAACTGTCATTTGATAAAATTTCTGATACCTCTTTATTTGATGCCCTGAATTCATTCGATGACATCAACTTAATCTGAGCAAGACTAACCCTCCGATTATAACCCACCTTCTTATATTTTTCTAATTTAGCAGCTTTAAAACCAAATTACCCTGTTCATGGAAAAACCCGGCAACCTGATCCTTGTTATTTTCGGAGCTACTGGCGATCTCACTGCAAGGAAGCTTGTACCTTCGTTGTTTTCCCTGATGAATCAGAACCTGTTACCCGAGAGGTTCAAACTGCTGGGAGTGGGAAGGAGCGCATTATCGTCAGGGTCTTTCAGGGACCTGATGGCTGATTCCATAAGGAAATTTTCAGAAGACCGTGAGCAGGACATGGCACATATTCCCTCTTTCGTAAAGAATGTTGAATATCACAAGCTTGATTATAATAACACATCAGACTATTTGAATCTTGGCTTGTATCTCGACAAAATCCGGAAAGAATCGGGTATTGGAAGCAATGTCATTTTCTATATGGCAACACCTCCAAATATGTATGAGATAATATGTTCAAATCTGTCGGAAGCCGGACTGGCAAACCAGGATGAAGGTTTCAGGAGGATCATTATAGAGAAGCCGTTCGGCTATGATCTTGAGAGTGCGCGAAAGCTCAACAGCGTCCTGCACAAGCTGATGGATGAAGACCAGATCTTCAGGATTGATCATTATCTTGGAAAGGAAACGGTTCAGAATCTGATGGTAACAAGGTTTGCAAACGGAATATTCGAACCGCTGTGGAACAGAAATTATGTACACTGGATCGAAATCACTTCGGCTGAAAGCATTGGTGTGGAGGACAGGGGAGGATACTATGATTCAGCAGGAGCTCTTCGGGATATGGTTCAGAACCATTTGTTGCAGATGGTTGGTCTGACTGCCATGGAGCCGCCCTCCTCGCTGGAACCGGACGCTATCAGGAACGAAGCCCTGAAGGTCTTCCAGTCTTTGCAGCCGATAAAGGAGGAAGATGTAGAGAAGAATGTAATCAGGGGTCAGTACACAGGTTCGAGAATCAGAGGGGAATGTGTGACAGGATACCGGCATGAAAAGGATGTTGACATAAATTCCAGAACGGAGACTTATGTTGCCATGAAGTTCTTTATTAATAACTGGAGATGGGGAGGAGTGCCTTTCTATATCCGGACAGGCAAACGACTTCCGACAAGAGTGACTGAAGTTGTTATTCATTTCAAGCAGACACCCCATCACCTGTTCCAGAGGGTAGTGAACAAACTATCGGGAAATCAGTTGATAATAAGGATCCAGCCTGATGAGGGGATATTGCTGAAGTTCGACATGAAAGAGCCGGGAGCAGGGTTCAATGTAAAGAATGTGAATATGGACTTTCATTACAAAGATCTTGCTGATGTTCGCGTTCCTTCTGCCTATGAAAGGCTTCTGTACGACGTGATGATGGGTGATCCGACACTGTTTTCGCGTGATGACGAAGTGGAAACGGCATGGAAATTCATTGAACCGATCCAGAAGGCCTGGAAGAATAATCCCGATATAAAAATCTATGGATATCCGGCGGGTACCTGGGGACCTGAACCATCGAATGGACTTATTGAAGGAGAAGGACTGACCTGGAGATATCCCTGCAAGAATATGGCTGATGAAGAGCTTTATTGCGAGTTATGATACATTGTTTGATGGATGAACGATATGAACCCCGAAATCAGAGTCTTTGAAACTGCCGAAGAAACAGCTGCTGTCCTGGCTGATGATCTGGTACAAATAATATCCGGCTTTGGTGAAGACAGAACCTTTACAATTGCACAGTCGGGCGGAACAACTCCCAGGCTTCTGTTTCAGGCCCTGGCCGGCCGGCACAGGGATTCTGTCGACTGGCGGAAAGTCAGTTTTTTCTGGGTGGATGAAAGATGTGTTCCTCCGGATGACCCTGAAAGCAATTATGGTATGACATTGAATACCCTCCTGTGCAAGATAGACATTCCTCCGGAAAACATTCACCGGGTCATGGGAGAAGCGGAGCCTGATTCTGAAGCCTTGCGGTATTCTGAAATAATTGAAAAGAAGGTTCCGATGAGAAATGGTCTGCCGTTTTTTGATGTAGTTCTTCTGGGTTTGGGTGATGACGGTCATACTGCTTCCATATTTCCGGGAAACGAAACCCTCTTCAGTGTCAGGGAAACATGTAGAATAGCGATCCATCCCAACACAGGTCAGAAGCGGATCACCATAACCGGAAAGGTCATAAACAATGCCGGGATAGTTATGTTTTTTGTATCAGGGAAGAACAAGGCACGAATTGTCGGCGAGATTGTGGGAAGGGAAGGTCCGGCCAGGTATCCGGCTGATTATGTATCGCCGCTTGCAGGAAGACTTTTATGGTACCTTGATGAAGATGCGGCTTCAATGATCCCGGGCAGGAAAACTGATTTTGTATAAAGTATTACGGGCGGTTTTCTGGCCAATCGGATAGTCAGCAACCAGCATCCGGCAACCAGCAATCCGGACAGCTTCATTATAATTCCATAAACAGGGAAATCAATTCCGGAACAATTTTTGATAAAACCTGTTGATTTTCTATATTTGAAGTTCTTGTTTAATCCTTAAAAATTTGAGTCATGTCACACGAAAAAGCCAAAGAACAAACCAAAGTGAAAAAGCAGGCGACAAAATCGCTTAAGGAAAAACGTGCTGCCAAAAAAGCAAAAAAGGCAGATAAGAGCAAATAGGAGGATGGAACAAGGGTTGTCGGGATGAGGCAACCCTTTTTTTTTGAAGAAGGCGGGAGAAATGAAGGGGAGAGTGGGAGAAGAGGAGAAGCGGAGAGTCCTTCATGGGTTTTGGGACTTGAGCGACTGACATCCGGTTGACCTTTATTACGTAAAACTCATATTGTTTCAGGTAAAAAAATTGTCGTAAAACGATAAAGTGGTTATTGTTTTACGACAAATATTCGTATGTTTTAAATAAACAGTTTGAAGTTGTATGCGATAAAGACAAAAAAAGGAGGCTCTCAGTGAGGCCTCCTTCAAGTTTCCTTTAGTTTGGAATTATGCTAGCTTTACGTTGACTGCATTAATACCTTTTTTACCTTCAGTCAGTTCGAATGTAACTTCGTCATTCTCCTTGATCTTGTCAATCAGGCCTGTTGCATGTACGAAATACTCATTGTCTGAATCGGCATCTTTAATGAATCCAAAACCTTTTGATACATTAAAAAATTTAACTGTTCCTTTGTTCATTGTATTGTGATTTAAAAATTAAGTTGCAAATATATGTATTTATTAAATATGCATAAAAAAAATATCTATTTTTTTAAGATGAGCCTTTTTTGAGATATATGCATGTTTCTCAACAAAATAATATCCCTGACGGGACAGATTCC